>Ga0065711_1030207_pt1 | contig 33316 bp, 17 predicted proteins | sample Hoacrofraction12_FD_59098 | JGI IMG/M metagenome (GOLD analysis project Ga0065711, IMG submission 59098) | Hoatzin crop microbial communities from Cojedes, Venezuela - Epithelial fraction 12 v2 (version 2) | ecosystem: Host-associated > Birds > Digestive system > Esophagus > Crop | place...
TTTTTTTTTTTTTTTTTTTTTTTTTTTTTGTGGGCAGGTCCTGCAGAGGACCATTTTTTCCCCAATGGTTAGAAAACAAAATCTTAGAAATTCTTAAAGTCTACATCATGGAATAGTTTGGGTTGGAAGGGATCTTAAAGATCACCTGGTTCCAACCCCTCTGCCATAGGTGGGGACACCTTCCACTAGACCAGGTTGCTCAAAGCCCCACCCAACCTGGCCTTGAACACTGCCAGTGAGGGGACAGCCACAGCTTGTCTAGGCAACCTGGGCCAGAGCCTCACCACCCTCAAAGACCTGCTAGTGTAATTTATTGCATTTGAGAAAAACATGTAGGCTAATGATTGGCCGTCTCAGGTGTCTATGAGCCCAGTCCACACCAGTGTCAGTCAGGAGACTGAACACCTGCTCGTTTCTGCAAGCTGCCATCTCTGCGGTCTTGGCAGAGGTGGGCAGACTGTGATTTAAGGGGCTTGTGCTGACAACAGATTTTGTGGGCTACTGGTTACAGCTACTTATCCCTGATTAGACCCAACACAAGAGATGAGGAAGTTTGTCACTGTTCTGACAACTTATGCAAACTGATATGGGAAAAAGAGTAACTCTGTGAAAGTTACTAGTGCACTGGAGTAGCCACATCAACATGTTTACAATAATTAGAAATGAGTCAGAAGACCTGCACACTTCTTAGGCTCTAATAGAATATAAAATGCCAACTATCCCCAGATGATCTCATCATGTGGGCACTTGCATGTGGGGAAGACATCATCATAGCTATGATAAAATCATCTGGAAAGGCTTGTGGAATACATGGCTGCTTAGCATCACTGTAGTTTTCATAAGTATGAATATCAGTCATACTGATGACCAGTTCCTCTGGAACCATAGTGATGGAACACTGAAGAAAAAATTACTCTAGTAATATCTCCCTTGTCTGTTTTAGCTATGTCTGTCTTTGTTTTCTTCCTGTGAAAGGAGTACAAGAATGCACGCAGTATTCTGGTATGAACACTTCCACAAAGAGCAAAACCGAACAAAACTAACCTCCCAAGATGTAAACAAAAGCAATAATCTGTATGCGCTCTTTAAATGTGGAAAGCTGTGTCTATTGTTTTTGAAGATATGACAATTAAGATCATTAACAGGACACAGGTTTTACATAAATCTTGCATTAATTGTGAAGTAGTCTTTTATGCAAATACAGCAAGATAAGAAAATGTCAGCATTTTCATAGATAGAGAAGCAAACCCAAACAGTCTGGGTCATTTCAAGATCAAAAATAATCTGTGTGGCTTCCTGTGTAGTTAATTTCTATGTGTTGGTACTGATACGGCTCTAGACACGGGACAAACACCTTTCATTTTACTCAGTATGGGAATCACTGTTTTGTCATCCACCTCTTTGTTTTAACACAGCTTGAAAACATCTGCATAAGGTAATATGCTTTGCTACTTAAAATGGCTTGCTATTGGTAAATAATAATTTGAGTGTAAAAATGTTTGCCTGGCTATTACTCATGACTAATTGTTCACAATCTGATATCGTGTTTCTTTACCCTGAAAATGAATTTTATTATTTCAAAAACTCTGTTGCAAAATATAAGTACCTTTTCAGGTACAGAAGAACTTCTACCCATTTATCTTATCTTTACTTATTCTAATGCAACAAACGACTTAATGTTTCTTTCTTCTGTCTTTGCTGTTAGTTGTTCTCTATACTTTTGTTAGTATATCCTTTCCCCCCAGACAAAACTCATGGGTTGAACCTATTCTTGAATCTTTAGCTTTCCTCTTGCACTCACAATTGAGAAACACTTCATCTTTGCATAGTTTTCTTCTGCCGGGGCCCATTTATTGTGCCAAAAGTCCTTCCTGGTTTGCTATAAGTCAGGAGGAGTTCAACAGTTGTCGTTGCCCTCTGTTAGGGCACATGAGTAATCCAGCCAGGAATAGTTCAAAACTGCGGACACAGCTGAAGACTGGCTTGCTTCAAGGATGTATGGGACTACAGCTGGCAGATTAGAATTTGGGGAGCATCCTAGCTATGGATGGCTGATGATGTGAAAAGGCTGAATTTATACTTTCTGTAAGATAAGTTTGGCCAGTTTAGATTGTGCTACTCAAAGGCTTGTTTGCCCTTTCTCCTGTCATGCACTGAAAAATACACCAACTTTCAAACAGTATGGAGAATCAGCAATTTTACCTTTGAGGATAGGTGTGATTGTGCACCTAAAGTAGGACTTAAAAATACCTAACAACATGAGATAGTGAAGACTTGTAGAAAAAATAATTACTCAGACTCACCGTTAAAAATACCAAACTAATTTACCTATGGTAAGTACTCAATAAGGTTGATCAGCTATCACTGTATGAAGTACTTTATGTTTATAATTAAAAAGTATGTAGGTCTGCATAGGAAATCAGTTGCTTAATCAGTTAGAAAGCGTACTGTGGCATATGAAATAAGCTGCAGGTAGTGGAGCTGCAGAGCTGTAAACCTTGTGAAATGGGAGTTAATTGCAGGTTTTGGTCATGCAGGCGTATGCTGCTGTTGCTAGGTTATAGCAGGATGAGAATAGATGCTGTGTCTGCCAACTGCACAAGGGAACAAAATATTTTCAAGTCACACCAGATATGCTGAGGCTGTGACCTCATTCCACACAGACCTATTAACAGTGATGAGCATAGTTAGGTCTATCCACCCAACAAGAAACTACTCTGAAGTATTCTATGCTTAGTGCTGATTTGAGAAGTCCAGTATTAATGACAAAGCGGTATACATATCCTGTAGAAAAGCAGGCTGTATCTTTTAAAGGAAAACAGAATATCGAGGCAAGCTGCACTGGGAACCCTAAATATGCTTCTGGAAGTGACTCCATTTTCTGAACCATTTGTTATGCGATATGCCAGAAGTGTACAATGTCCCTTCACTGTATAGAAAACAGCCTTCACCTATTTAGACAGTATGTTTTACACATAAAATGAAGAGATAAGCATAATTATAAGAGCCAGATTATTGTAAGAAAAGCAAGAGATGTGTCTTTGAGTTCTGTAGATGTAGTCACCAGGGCTGTGGTCGCCACTGCATTTCTCCAGTTTTGTGCCCTTACCTTTCCATACAGGTTTGTGATGGATTACCACCATGTTATTGTATATGTATTGCTCTGAGGCAGTGAGTTCAGTATGACCTTGACCATAAGTATAGACTGTCCAGGAGTGCCTGTGGTGTTCTTATCTGTGTAAATAGTCTATCTTGGGCCACTTTCCTATAACCAATTTTCAAAACAATGTTGCTGGAAAAGATTGATGTGCTGTACATCCAGTATTCAACATTGGAAATAAGTTTAGTAAAAAGATGATGTTCCTTAATAAACCATCATGTTCTAGTGGCAAACATCAAATTTAAGCAAGTAAATAAAGTAATTGAAGAGATTTTTCATAGTGTACTTAGATTTTCTTCACCGAACAGAAATCCCCTTTATGGGGGATTTACTAGGAAGAGTGAATTACTGTACTTAAGTACACTTCTGAGAATTGTTTCCACATGTCTGTTGTTGCTCCGTACATCTAAATCACCTTGAAAATTTCACTTTTTTCACTGTGAATAAAATATTGCTGTAAAGAGTTGCTATAAGTAACGTGCATAAGAATTATCTTCGCTTACGTTAACCATCAAAAAATGTTAAGCACTTTATCCAAGCTTATGTGGTTTAGACTCTAATTCTGGAAGGGACAAGCACCTTTATTAAGGGTAACTTACCATAAAGAAAATTAGGCGGTGAAAAATCAAGGAACTGAGGAATTCCAGACTTTTTCCACTATATGACTAACTTACTGTGGGTACTCCAATTTTTAAATAGTTAAATACGGGTAAGATGGATCCAGTAAATAAAGTTCAGTAACAGCAGACACTTAAGGTCATTTTCTGCTCAGTTAACGGGATTCATTTGAAATAAGTGTCTTACCACATAGAAGAGCATAGTGGAAAGCATTTCAGGAGACAGGGAATATTTAGAAAGCAGAGATTCCTGGTCTTCAGAGTAAAAAAACTTTAAGCTATGCTATTATTAGATGTTAATTTTACCATAAGCTTGAAAGACAGATGTTGAATATAAGGCAGAAAGTAGTTAGTGGGGACAACATAGTTCTGTGTCCCTTGTAGAGGGTGTGTTATATTATGCAAGTCTTTGTGGATAGCTACTTGAAAAACTTCTGAAATGTCCGAGAAGTACAGTCAGATGTAGGACCTTGCAATGGAGACATCTTGTGACTTAATCTGACTTGACATTTCCTGGGTCTGGGCTATGAATTTTGATACTGTATGACACCAGTGTGGTTTTATTCAATATGACCTTTCAAGTTACGTTTTGCCTTTTCAGTCACCAACCTGTTTCTGGCTGCATGTCCAAAGGCACCATACTGCCCCAGTGCCTTTCAGTGCAGTAAAAACCATGGATATTCACCATGGGGTCTATTAGTTGATACTCCTAACTGAAGAAACTTAATGTCAGGGATTATTTTTTATGAGGGTACAATTTCATTCCTCCAACAGCATCATTTGGGAACACAATGTGAGTGCTATCAAGAGTAAAATGTTCTTTGCCAGGTATATTTGTGGTGCTAAGCTTGGTGGTTGTGGGTTATGAGCAATGGCAAAGGTGTTATGCATCCAGTATGTTTGGTGAGAGAATGATTGCACATTCATCACTAGTTTGCATGTTTGCACTGTTTGTGGTACAACCTGTAAAGTAACATAAACCTTCTAAATCAGGTGACCCAACAGGGCACCTGAGTTCCCAGGCCTACACGTGTTAGAACAAGGCCTACCTGGAAATTTTTTTGGGATATAAGATGTACCAGGCTACTGTTTAAGACTCACTCCCATCACTGGTCTTGCCTTGTTCTCCTCTTCTCGAGACCCCTTTTTAAAATACACTGTCTACTTCCATAAATTATTCTGGAAGTAGCTACATTATTTTTGTCATCTTTCCTGGTTAGATGATTGTAAAGTAGTGACTAAAATAAAACAAACCACGTCTATGTTCTGAACTTGGTGAAAATAAGCCACTCTTTAATGCAAAAATTGACATCAAAATTTGATCTCACAACAGTCAATGTGATAAAGTAGTATGGGAATTAGTGTAGGCTACAGAGATATCATGTTTTCTTGTAATCTCTATTGCCCTTTCTAAGTCTTAATTTTAAATTATTGACATAAATGCACTGAAGTGAAACTGTCCATGAGTTAGATTATAAAAGCAATATTGAGATTAAGCAAATGATTCCTGTTTCACTTACCTGCAAGCTATCTGAACATTTCTGTTAAGAAAATTGACATATATTCATAAATATTGATCTTGAAATCCATCTGCTTCTTCAACATTATTGAAAAACCTCTTTTATTTGTTAATATTTCACGTCTTCCACTGATTGCTGATTTTCAGGATCAGTGAAGTTTCTGAAGAACACTTGTGTGCTAAACTAAGTTTGAATAATATTCATAGGCAGAGCTTTCTGCTATGCCTATTGTGTGTATTTCATCGAATCATAGAATCATAGAAAGTTTTGGGTCAGAAGGGACTCTTAGAGGTCATCTAGTCCAACCCCCCAGCAGCAAGCAGGGACACCGCTAACTAGATCAGGTTGCTCAGAGTCCTGTCCAACCTGGTCTTGAATGTTTCCAGGGATGAGGCCTCCACTACCCCTCTGGGCAACCCATTCCAGTGTTTCACCAAACATGCAAAGAAGCATGAATATTTTGTTAGACGTTGAATCTTGGGTAATTAATAACCTAGCACTTAAGTAATAAAGCAATCTATACTGAGATTTTTTTCCTTGTAGCAAATATAGCCAACAGGTTCTTGCAAGAAATTAGTTTTTGGAAGTTTCTATTGTTTGTTTCCTTCTGTCTGTCTTCAAAATGATAAGGTAGATCAGAGACTTTTTGGCCACTGAAGGCAGTTTTAGGACAAAAAGAATAAAAATTTTATTTCCAGGATACAGTTTTGGAAATAGCCCCACTACTCATTGCCATTCTACTGATGCATTTATCAGTTTATCTACTAACAGAAACATGTTTACTCTGTTTAAAAAGTTTACCTTGTTTAAACATGATCTGCAGTCTAAAAAACAGCAATGCATGTGAGTAGTACATTTATAGGATTATAATAATAATGTAATAAACAGTGAGTAAAACCTTGCAAGGTGTGGTTAAATTAAATTTGAATGGACTTAAACATTAGGGATTCCAGAGAAAAATAGCTTCTATTCTTCAGTTGCAGATTTTGTTTGTTTCATTTTGGTAAGAGTGACATAGTAATTCTAAGAGATTTGACAAAATTATCTACTTTCTGGAGCCTGACTTTGTTGTTTTGTGTTTTGGGTGGTGATGTTTTTTCTTTCTGACTGCTTTACGAGGTGTCTGGATAAGATTCTTGCTTCATTCTATGAGAACAGCATTATGGAGAGAGGCGGGAGGGGAAAAAAGGTGCTTTAGAATTTCATGACCTTGTCTGAAGTGACGCATTTGTTGACGTAAGCAGACTTCTAATTTTCATACACTGTTGAGCCTTAAATGTATTAATCTGTATTTTCATGACTTGATAGTTGAAATTTTTTTTGTAAATTATTCTTCCAGATGATTGTAGAGCATGAGGTTGATTTTGATTTTGGTTTTGGTGGGTTTTTTGCTGTTTTGTAGGTGTAATTGTCTGAACTGATGACTTGATGTATAATTCTTAAATAGCTCAGCAAGATGTAATTACACTTCTTCATTTACTACCTCTTATACTGATATTTCTTTGTTTACTGGCTCTTAGTGAATGTAGGTAAGAAAGTGAATTACTAATAGTTTTTTGCACTCTTTACTATCTTTGTACTGAAAGATATTTATTGTAGTTATATAGAAATAATTAAATTTTTTTTCCCTAAATCTCAGTGAATATTGTAGCTTTGTGAAACTTTTTCATAGGTCTATTAAAACTTAATAAATTCTATCCAACCTTGCTGCTCTCCTTTTGTCAATAATCCAAATTTATTTTATTGGTTGCTGAAGTGCTTTTACTTTTGGCATTATTTATAGCTTCAAACTTCATAATGAAAGAATGCATTTTCACTAGCAATAAGTTGAAATATGTAACAAAGGGCGAAATCCTTTGTGTCGATATTTAACTCCTGTGAGTGGATATTAACTGTCTGTAAATCACATCTCACTGCTGTCTTTTTTTAAGAAGAGTATTCTCTTGCGCCTAAATGACTGTTAACATTATATCACTTTATTTGTTGTCAAATAATAAAATAAAATTTAATATTCACTTCTGAGACATGAATTAACAGTGGATTAAGAAGGTGCTAAAACATATGTATTTAACTTCATCAGGCTAGGAAAGAGATATTGAGAAGTGTTGATAGAGGTTGACAGAAAATCCTGACAATGGAGGGGGGGAAAACATTGTTTCTCAAATATAACTTTCTGGGTAGGAAGGGGGCAGGGGATGGAAGTTCTTGATTTTGAAATTACTCTGGGGTGCGGGGTGGGGGGAGTCATGTTCTTATGCGTACCATGTCAGTTTTAACAGCTAATTATACCACTGTGAGCATCACTCAAACAAGAGGAAATTAAATTTTGTTTTTCGTGAAAACCTGACTCCTGAGCGCTCTAAGGATATGTGCAACATTAAAAGAACAGTACAAACACTGAAAAAAATTACAGAATATATTATTCAGTAGATTGAAAACTGACATTAATGTGCTTTGCAGATTCCCAAAGCCAACTATACATAAGCCAGCTTGAAGTCATGTAATGACATCAGTAAGTTATTGAATGTGATATTGTATTCTGCCCATCAGGAAGTGAAACTCATTACCCTGGTGCTATGCCAATGCAGCTGAGTAGGTTCCATTCAGAAGCTGCTCTCATCTAGCCAGGCACGGGGGGAGGCACAGGAGTACCTATATACAAAAATAAAAACAGAAACTGGAAATCCATTGCACAGACCTTAGTTTAACATCCAGGATATGATGGTACTGGCTGAATGAAGTTTCACAGTAATTGTATCTGCTTATCTGATGTCAAAATTTGAGTTTTAAATTGAGGATTCTCCTGGTTTTGAGAGAATGGACTCTTGCTGTTTTCAGCAATTGCTTCAATTTTACGTTAAAATCTTAGGCTATCAAAAGAAAATTGAAGTAAAAAGACATTTGAAACTGAAAAATTGTGTATTAGAACAAAAAAGAAAAGTCACGTAGACTTCTTTGTCCCTCCAGGATTTTCTTCTTTTATCTCTAGAAGGAGGAAAAAAAAAAAAGCACTATTAGCATTGTCAAATCATCATGTTTCAGGATTAATTTTGTTTAAAAGGAACTTTGCTTAAATGAGTATCAGATTTTAAAAAAATATATATTGTATAAATAATAAATTGTTTCGTATTCCTCTGGAAAAAAGGTGAATTTTATGACCATGTATGTTGGTAATATAAAATGCAAGATTCTTGTAGCTGGTTTTGCTTGACTTAGTACATAATGTCAAATGCTTAAACTAAAGGTGCTCAGCAAGTAATCATATTAAGTTTTGTCTGAGATTTTTTTTTTTGAATGAAAAATTGTTTATAGAGAATTGGAGAAGTACTCAAAAGGAAACTGCTTCAAAAGCTTATTTCTGAATACACAAGGAATTCAAAGTGTTTTAATCTCTTGAGTTTAGATTGTTTCAGTTTGTTTCAAGAATGATTTCGTATGTGCTGGAAGTGCTTTGCAAGAATTGTCCATTTTGTCTGCAGTATTTCGTATCTTACTGTTTCAGATCATCCAGTGAAAGGAACCAGTTAAACGAGTGAAATAGCATACAGAGTCTAGGTCTGGACTAACAGAAGCTTCATGTCTTACTCTAAAACTCCAGTTTGCTTAGTTTCTATTACATGAATTATCTGAATCTGCATGTACATATGTTTACTTTAAGAATCTACTACCTTTTCTGTCTTTTGCTATCATTGTAGGTTTAAGTAGTAAATTCTAAAGCTCTTCCCACAGAAAAGATCTATGGTTACTAGCGAGTGCAGCAAGTTTGCTGTTTTTTCTATCTGAATGTTTTCTATCTCTCATTTCTGACTTTTCTTAGCTATTGAGCTATTGTCTGTCCCAGAATCTACCACTTTCATGTTTTTAGGCATCCCACTTGCTCAGTGATTTATTGATTAAGCACAGACTCAATTCAGATTATTATCAGACAATGGAAACAACTAATTAACGATTTTGTGTGGTCCACTAGCCTTTGGCAGTGTCCTGTATGTTTGTTTGCTTGGTAGGTCATTACTTCACAAATTTTTATCCAGTTTGCTTACTCTTTCATTACATTTCTTGTTCATGTGTTTATCATACCTTCTGCCCTGTGTTATTTGCATCTGGTATACTTTCAGGCTTTTCCTGGCTACATAGTCAAGTCCTACATATTGCCCTGGCTGTTACTCCTCAGGCGGGTCACAGCCCTTTCTGACTTGCCTCAACCACTTTTAGTGCTGTTTGAAGAAGTGTGATTCACACCTTGGTCAGAGGCTGTGCCTATGAAAGGATCACAACAGCTGTCTAGAGAAAACAAAGCCAGGGAGGTTATATGCTTGGTAGCTTTCTTTGTTCATTTCACTATTCCAGGTGTTGCTCAGTATATTATTGTTGTTCCACCAAGATGTGTGGGCAATGATCAATGCAGGCGCAGCATGGTGCCAGATGTAGAATGTTTGTTTTCCTTCTACCTTGTTTTGTTTTATATGGCTGTACTTGAACAAGGAGTGGGAAGGAAAGCAAGTTCTGACTGTGAGTACTTGCTCACAGTTGCTTCCAGCTGTGGCTGCTTACAGTTTCCAACAAATCTGGTTTTAGTTGTAATCATGCGCTGCAGGTGATTGCAGTGGCTTCCACATGGCATAGCACTGCTGCCTTGAAACAAATGTATGTTTATAAACACATGCCGATGGGACCAGAATTTCTAATGTGATTAGCAAGCTTCTAGGCATTTCACTGCGCAAAGGAGTAGACCGTAGAAAGTAGAGCACAGCATCTAGCTATATTTTTGGAGAATGAAACAACCTATTTTACCAAGACTTTAGCATTTTAGACTGTTGGTCCTGAGTCTGAGTAAGATGTGCCTTCGAGCATGCTTGACACTGACAGGTAATTGGCCCTTTGAAAACTAGAAGGGAATGAGGACTGAGAGGCGTTGTTCTCACTTCTTGTGCTACTTGGTTTAGGTAAAGCAGGACTCTGTACCTACAAGAGTTTATATGCTGAGGTGGGCATAGGAAGGAAAAGTCAGTCTGCAAACAGTTTGTTATAACATGTTGGTGAAGGTTGTTTATATTCTGGAAAATGTATGTAACTAGATGGAATTTGTATTTGTGACTGCCTATGTTATGTATAGTGTCAGTAATTATTTGTCAACTTGCATGTGTATGTATAGATGCCTCTCTGTTTGCATCTTATTTGTAGTAATCAAATGTAAGTGAAATAGTTTGGGGTTTTGTGGGGTAGGGTTTTGTTGTTTGTGGGGTGGTTTTTTTTTGCTGGTTTTTTTTTGTGGTGAAAATTTTTTTTTAAAATAAAAGTAAGCTGGTCCCATGCATCCTTAGGCTTGGGTACAACAGCATGTTGCTGGATGGTTCCAGGCCACAGGCAATATGCCGGTAAATGGTGTTGGAAACAGAATCACCAAAGAACAGAGAAACTAAAACCGGTGGATGCAATGGGGCTGTTATCAGGTGAAATGATCTCAGCTAGTCTAATTTACACATTACTGTTTTCACTGGCCTGTTTTCCCTGCAATCGGGGATGGGGATAACACATCAGATGAGCAGAAAACACTCAATTAAGAAGAACAAAAAACATTTTTACTTTGTGAGATAAATAGGTGATTACTAAGTGCCATCCATAACAGAGGAAAAATATCTAACCTGCCAATAGTTTGATCTGTTCCTAAAATGAACTCTTTCTGTGAACAGTAGTATTTCAAGTGGTTTTGTGCTGGAAATAACTGAGATATTAATTTCAAAAACCTGTTCCAAAATGGTATGTGGATAATCTTGCTAAAGGCGGGTTCTCATGGCAAAGGCAAAGAGCTTTCTTTTTAAATATCCAAATTATTAGCTCAAGATGACACTTTTAATGGTAAATGAGTTGTACGGCACTGATGGAATATTTTGAGACAGAAAAATAAATTTTTTTTGCAGAACAATGTTTCAAGCAGTAGCAAAAATGTTCCAGGTGACAGCAATTAATATTTTCAAGAGGGAAAACACTCCAGATATTTCTATGGCAATGCAATATGTGAAAAGATGAATCTTCGTGGTTTCTTCTGGATGGAGCCATAGTGGTAAAAGTGGGTGCTGTACTCCCTCTCTCTTTACTACATAACTAATTTGAACTTAAAAGTTTTTAATAATTTCATTGAAGTTATATTGTCCTGACCAAAGAGACGATTTAATGAGCATAAAAGGCTCTGATGTAAATGCATATTGTCTTCTTGATGAGAAATGGATTGAATGGAGAAAGACATCAACCTTCAGTGTGTCTTTTCCAGAACAGCTGAGTTAGACCAAGGTCGACTGGTCCCTTAAAAACCAATGTGGGCATATTTGAGGGAATCACCACCTGAAAGTCATCTGAACATAAGGGAAGAAGGATTCAAATGCTTGGAATTAACTTGCAGTATAGTAATATGTTCTGTATTTAGTACTTGTCATTCGTTTAGCTCAATTCTCAGCTTTCTGAAGTCATCAAATTTGGATTCTGCCCTAGAATGAATGCTGAGTATTTAATCTGAACCTTTTCATTTGTCATTCCATCTCTGTTTGGTTGTTGTCTAAGGAACAGAAGCATGGGTAAGCCAGAAAGAGGAGACACTGGCTTCATGGGTTAGAAGGCAGGTCTGATGCTGGCTGCAAGAAAAAACACTGAGGGGTGAAGCAGCAACTTCAGAGCTTGCTTCTGGGTTGCGTTGACTAGGATCTTGCTGTATTCCTAAAAAAAATCAAATTTCTTCAGCTTTTGTGTGTAAAGCAGTGAATTTCACTCTCTATCCTGAAATACGAATACATTTTAATTTACCGTATGGACCAGAACAGTGGCCTTGAACTGAATATTTAACCCAAATATTTTTAGCTAATGGAATCTTATTTTCAACCTTTCTTCCCTTACTGGAGATGGTGAACGTTTTAGAGATGGCTTGATATGAAAGGATTGTTTTAAAACTGGTAAATTATATTTAAATTATGTTTAGTATTTTATATTATATATGTCATTAATTTTTCATGTCGAACATCAAACTTGATTGCTTTTTTGTCGGTCATACCTTTGTGATTTTTTTTTTTTCTCTTCAGATAGCTGAAGGTTTGTTTGAAATGTGTGATTCAGCAATGGGTTTTGCTGACACAAAGATAAAAATGGAATTATATTTATGCAAAAGGATGTAGGCATAACTTTAATAAAAAAATCACACATAAAAATTTCTCCTCAGATTTTTTACCATCATGATAGACTAAACAGTCTGGGACCTTGAGGCTCTGAAGAAGAAGCTTTTGCTCCTCTGTGGCAGTTATTCAAAACATAGCTTTGAGGAGGCCAGCTTTTGCAGTTGGACAAGTACATCATGACAGTTCTTCCCTGAGGTTTAAATACTCAGTACTGACACGAATACAAAACCATTGTTGCTGTGTTTAAACGCTGACCTACTCTTATCCCTTAGATTAATGAACACTATCACAGCACTTTTATTTTGTATCGTAATTAAGTACTGATCTCTGGGGGCCAGGTGTTATATGTAAAACTACTATTGACCTCAATGGGAAGGAACAGTATGTACTTTTCTCAAGGTGAAAGAGATGATGAAAAACCAAGGGGAATTAATGCAGACGTGGGAACACAAATTTAATCTTGGTCAGTACACCATCCTCGCTTTCAATCTAATTTTTGCCCTGAATGTCTTTTCAGCAAGGATTGTTAGAGGGAAAACAATGGCAATTGGAGTTTGCTGTGCTTTCGTAAGGTAGCTCACAGTGTCAGCCTCAATTTGCTGCTGCTGGTGGTGTGGATAATCTCTGGACAGTAGTTAGAGGTCTTGTTCAGATCTGAAGCTTTTGAGGGTTGATGATTCCTGTTAATATTCTTGCTAATGTTTACAGCATAATGAGTCTCAAAAATGCAGAAACATTTCAGTCACTAGGGGAACTTTGAAATTGTGTCCAATCTTTAAAATTATTTGTGACATTCAATACTACCATGCTTTAATATTGCAATAGCATGCACTTTATGTAAAATATTTGGGAAAAAAAGAATTTATCTGTTGGTTATATTTGCGATCCTATCCCGGATATATTCTTTTGGTATTATGGAAATGCAATTGTTTCAAATACTAAAAAAATAGAGATAAATTTTACTCTCTCTTTCTGAAAAATAAGTCTAGGCTCTGAAGGGTCCCTGAGACTGAAATTGTCCTGACTTATTTCAGCTAAAATGTGCATTTAATAATAGAGGTTAACTGGACAAGAATAGTTGCAGAAAAGACGACTAACATAGCTCAACAGGTGTTGAAGATTATCTTGCTGACAGACTTTCTGTATACATGTTGCTTCTAAGAGTCCATGAGGAGGTCTAGCGTGTAGAGGGAATCAAATGTTTTCCTAGAATTACTCATTATGCTGAGTATGATAACATACTCTAAAACCACTTGGAGTTAGTATTTTTATTTATCAAAACAAAACTATAAGAATCTGGAGATGTTGATGGAAAAGCATTAAATTAAAGATCCAGGAATTTTGGCAATTTTTCTATCTTCCTGAAACTGGGTATGAAAATAATATTTTTTTTATTCTAACTTGAGCTTGTATACTTCCAGCTTTTACCCATTTTCATTTTAATTTGTTTCATTCTCTATTTTATTATGCTTATAATAAAGTGTTTCTAATTTTATATGTATCCTCAAAAATAGAATTTTTTGCTAACTTGTATATTTCTGCAATGTTAAAATGGTAGATAATGTAAGTAAATGAAAAAGTTTGAGACCTGTGTCATGGTTTAACCGCAGTAGGCAGCTCAGCCCTGCATGGCTTCCAGCTCACTCCCCCCACAGTGAGACGGGGGAGAGAATCGGAAAGGTAAAAGTGAGAAAACTCGTGGGCTGACATGAAGACAGTTTCATAGGTAAACCAAAAGCTGTATGTGCAGGCAAAGCAGGAAAAGGAATTCATTCATTGCTTCTCATTGGCAGGCAGGTGTTCAGTCACCTCCAGGAAAGCAGACCTCCATCATGCGTAATAGTTACTTGGGAAGACAGACACCTCAACTAATGGCTGTAGACATAGTATTCCATTTTTCTGATTTCTAGATAGGAAAAAAAACCCAGTCCTGAGCTCTTTTATTTTTTCTTACATGAGGATGTATAACTGACAGTTATAGCTCATACTTGCATGAGAACATGTATTTATGCCAGAATTTTCAAAGGCATGTGGTCTTCTAGCTACTGGCTGAACACTGACAGAATTGACATGTGTTTTGCATAAAATGTCTAGGAAAACAATTTCCAAAGACAGGCATCTCTCTGCAACAAGAGATCTGGGAAACAGAATTTGAACTCTGCGGGTCGTGTTGGCTCAGCTCTGTTCATGGGATGGGGTTTTGATTACTCATAGACTCACGCATGAAGTTCTCTTCAGCACCTTCAGTGATCCATAGTCACGCTTGAAATGTATTCCTTGTTCAGCAGATTTGCCAATGCGTATTCGCATCTCTCCCACAGTCATGGAGGCACTCGCAGTATTTTGCAGCCCATGGGAGCATGCTCAGTTGTCAGATGAATAACTTAATTTTGTGTATTGAAATAGAAATAGTTCTCTTTTGCCATGGGATTTATGTCTTTTTTTTTTTCTGCTTTTGGCTGCTGTCTTAAGCTCTTATCCTGTTTTCACAAATGAGTGATGCATATTCAGTCTGTTACTATGCCACTTGCACAAACCTAGGGAGTTCATCCAGAAGACAGTTAGGACTTTTCCTAGCTGTATTGAAAATCAAGAGATGCTTATCTTAGGGAGGACAATAAAAGGTAAAAACTTGGATTTATGTCTGTAGTATTTTGGTAGAAACAGAGCAAATAGTTTAATTTCGATAATTTATATGCCAAAAGGTACTTGGCTGATTATCTTTCAGCTGACTCTACGAAAAGGCAAGAAAATGCATGTGTAGTAAATATGAAAGAACATCAAGAAGAGCTGGAAAAGCTTAGGAAGTGCAGGGACTGTGCATTAACACAGTAATGATTTAAAAAAAAAAAAAAACCAAACCAAAAAAAACAAAACTAAAAAACCCCGAAAGTATCTTAAGAAATGTGTCTATCCAGGGGTACACAGCAGACTATTACCACTCAAGAGAAATCTCTCAGGATGGTGTTATAGTTTCATTTAAAAACAGACTTAAACCTCAGTAGTTATTGGGTAACGAAATTGAAGGCAGGAGTTTTTAGGGGGGAAAAAGCAGAAGATAATATTTTTGTCACATGGATCTCTGTGAAGTTTCCACCATCATCTCAAAATAGATGTAGTGGAATGGGAAAAACTTCAGAGAAGCACAACAAGGATGAACAAAAGGCCTTGGAACAATCTCTGTACAAAAAACAACGTTCAGGTTTCACTCTTAAGAATTAGATGAGGGGAAAATAAGCTAAACGTCAAAAGAAACACAAAATTAGGCTGGAGAGGAAGGACAGGAAAAACTATTCATGACCTCTTCTGTACAAACAAGATCCTGGGGAATCAAATTCAGGCACTAAGAGACAGGTTCAAAAGAAGTAATGAAGCCATTTTTCATGCATCGTGTCACATAATTGTGAAATTCCTTGTCAAATATTGTTGTAGATGGGGTGTTTTCATGAGCTTCAAGAGGTGACCGGATAATTGCTAGGAAAATGCATTCCCTGAATGTGCTAGACACATAAAAATCATGCTTGTTTCAGAAATAAACAAAGGATGAGAAGAGTACTCAAAGCACCGCTATCCCATTCTTCACCTTAAGCATCCACTCATTTTATGCTGTCAGAAAAAATACCGAGCTAAATGGACTTGTAGTCTACCTTATGGCTGCTTTTGTTGTCTATCTTTTATCCTCAAACAAGTTGATAAAAATGAGTTGTTTTTTTGACAAAGGAGGAAAACAGGCTTTTAGAGTGTTAAGACTTATAACATCATAATACAGAAAGGATGGACTAGGAGAAGGTGGTAATGTTGTATCACACAAGATGTTAGTCTGACTCCTTATATACACAAGAATAGTCTAGTTTCTATTATAGGTAGTATTAAAATCTTACAAGAATGTGTAATTATTTTCATGATGATTTTGTGGAAGGTTTCTTTAAAACAAGTAATTTTTAAATATCCTTTTCTTATTTCATCAAATAAATATCTCTGAATGAAAAAAAAAAAAAAACAGAAAGGGTGGGGCAGGGAAGGAAAAAAACCCTAAACCTACCAAAATGCAAAAACCGAAACTAAAAAAAAGCAGGTGCTCCCAAACAGAAGCAGGTTTGGCTCAGACAGAATGGTATTTTTCAGTGATATAAGAGACCACTTCCTTCTGGAAGCTTTGACATTTATTGTGGTGGGAGACAGCACAGGCTATTAAGAATGTTTACTGTTCATTAAATCACTGATTATTTTTCTTGAAATGGCTAATGTCACTCAAACTGTTCAGCAGTGCTTCTGAACTGCGTAGATCATGAAATCCTTCTGCCAATGCCGCTGCGGCTTGCACAGCATGGGATGAAACCATGCACTGTCCCTGCTGAGTAGGGTATTCAAACGAGTGGCCTGGCAGGCACACTCGAGTCCTCGTGACAGACAGCGTCACATTAACAATCAACAGCACGTCTCAGAGCAATGGCTCACGGCGCTGGAGTAGTGCGATGGGCTCCAAGTGCCTGCAAGGCCAGTCATAAACTTTGGAAAAAAAAAAAAATATAGTGGGGCTGTAGGATGAAGTGGGATGTGAAACTGGGAAAAGCAGTGGCTGTTTGAGCGGTAGGAGAAGTGGTCAACCTGAGGAATTTGGCTTCAGGGTGTTGGTGCTGAATATAGCATGCAAAGAAAGGGTGAGGGGAGTAGATAAGGATGATGAAGTTCAGGATAATTTCCCACTTTTGAGCAGTAGGGTCTAAGAGGTACAGAATTAGGTTAAACCTTGCTAGCTGTAGGTGCTGGAAAAGAAGGATGACTAATTTAATCTGTTGCAGAAATAAGAAAAATGTGTTTGATCCTGGTATGATAAGATTAGAACTGAAAACAGAGGTATTTTTCAGGTTCTAACATCAGTGTAAAGATGGAAAATACTCTGTGTTCTTTAGCTCGCAGTAGTTAACTAGAAGGACATCTAATTGTTGACTTTAGGTCATAATGTTAATTATTATCAAACACAGAGAACATTAACAATTTGTAGGTAATGAAGGCAATTACTAAATGCTCTGTGAGGGAAGCAGCATTCCCTATCAAATAGGATTCTGCATTTATGGAAAACTTGTTTTTGTACATGGAGTATCTTCTTGAGAGGATTGTTTAGCCTTTGAACATGTACTTTTCTGATAATTTTGCATTATTAAGCCATCCAGTACAACCCAGCTGCTAACAGCTGAGCACAACAAATTTCTTGGGTTTTATAATTTTCCTGGGGTGGTTCAGCCTGGAGAAGAGGGGGCTCAGAGGAAACCTTATTGTGGCCTTTCAGTACTTCAAGGGGGCTTGTAAGAAAGATGGGGACAGGCTTTTTAGTGGGGCCTGTAGGGAGAGGGCAAGGGGTAATGGTTTTAAACTAAAAGAGGGTAGATTCAGACTAAAGATAAGGAAGAAATTTTTTACAATGAGGGTGGTGAAACACTGGAACAGGTTGCCTGGAGAGATGGTAAATGCCCCATACAGTATGCGAACTTTTATGTTCATGCCTCAAATTTCTATTTAGTTGCCGTAGAAGATCTTTACTATGCTGTTTCATTCTCGTGGTAAAACGTATAGCTTGCTTTATTGTCTAGGCAGTATAATTTTTTTTAAGAGTTACAATCCCCTCCACAAAATCTAATAACACCTGTAACAACCATCAATCTACTATGCCATGAAAAGAAGTAACTTTTCTAAGGTATATTAAAACTCCTGTTTTGATACCAAAGAATAGTAATAAATCATACTAGAACCACCTTGTTTGAATTTTGACAACAGTTTAGAACTATTTTGTTTCACAGAATAGATTTCATAAGAAATGTTTGCCTGTTTCAGAAAAAGCATTTTACCTTATGCAAAAACTTCAAATGTGGATGTTTATGGCATTTATGGAACATATTTACAAAAGAAAGCAAGTGAATACATTAAGTGGTGTTTTTTTGTTTTGTTTATTTTTTTTTACACTTCATTGTAAATTTAGCTTAATTATCAGCCTGTATGAACTGTTTGTTTTTTTTTTTTCAGTAGAGCTTAATGGCTTCACAGGTAACTCAGTCACATGGGAACATTCCTCTTGAGAGTGATCTTTGATATGGTGAAATATATAAGCTATTTAACTGTTCCAACTGCACAGAGAGTGGCATAATAGGGTTGACAAATCTTTAGACAGTTTTTCTTATTTAGCTAGCCGAGTAAAATTTGGAAAATAATTTTGTATTCCACTTAAAAGTAGTCAAAACACATTCGAAAGCTCAGAATTAATTATATATATATGATATCTATTTCAAAAACATATATAATTCTATATATATATGGCTACATGAAGAAACTTTAATGTCTGGAAGAACTGCAGATATAAAAACTCTGTCAATGTGCTCGTTTAATTCTCACCAATGCAATATACTTTCATTTTCTACAGAAAATAGAGTGCCTTTGCATTAAGGGGCAGACAGGAGATACATTCTGTTTCAAAAATGACTTGATCTAGAATAAATAAAATAGGAAAATGACTGCCAAGCGGTATATTTTCACGATGTGTTACTGACATGACTACTGGAATATCTTTTAAAAGACTATGTCTAAAAACATGTATAATCTGTCTATATGGATTTAATTTTATTTGCCTTAGAGTGCAGCAGACAAGAAAACAAACTTAAAGGTGAATTAGTCTCCACAAGCAAGACAGACATGAGTATTTTGGTTGACTATGAATTTCCATCTGTGCCATATTAGCTAGCCAACCAAAAATTCATAAAATGTGAGGACAAAATAAGTAGAATCAGATCATCCTGACTGAAAGTACCACGAGATAACTAACAACCTATCTCATAGGTTAGGTCTATTTTGTTAGCTTCCCTCCTGGTGCTAATCCATAAACTTAGTATGACTCCACATTCGTGTTTTCTGCATCAGCCAGGAAAGGTGGTTAGATTCAAACTTCAGCCTTTGTGAGACTGAGGCATTTTAAAGGAATACATCAGCAAACAGTGAAAGCCAACCTGTGTTCAGAAAGAAGAGTAGCTCACGTATTGGAGAGTTAAACTCCTGTAATTAGTATAACACTAACTGCTCTAATTACATGTAAGTATTTCAGTACTAAACACTTTAGAATGCTAAAAATGCAGCCTGTTAAAATATAATTTAAAAAGCAGCTGAGCTACTTATACAAATTAACAGTGGGATTTCAAAGAGCCCGTTCGCCCCTAGTCCTTACATGTCTTTTATGAGTTTAAACTTTTGCAGCTTGAAAAGTCACTGAGTGATTGACTAGAATAAATATTCTTGGAACACTGAAGAAAAAGAAATGAGGGAATATTTTCAATAAAAACTAACTTCTACATTTAAATGCTTCTTTGCTTATGTTCATCGGTCTATTTGTTCTGTGAATCTGTGAGTTTTCAGTTGTGTGCCTTACTGCAGCAGGCTGCTTGTGTTTTTTTTTTTTTCCAGTGATTCTGAGCCAGGTAAGCCCTGATAGTCCTCCTGTCTTTTAACTTAATAGCTGTATATTGTCATATCTGTGAGGGTTTAACGTTTTTTTTTTTTTTTTTAATAAATGTTTGGGTACCCAGCATTTGTAGTTAATTCCATCCTCTACTAAGAAGCATGACTGTTGTATGTTTACATGTCTCTGTATGGCTAGCGTTCTTGATTAGTGTATTCTGCAATGTGCTTTCGTTAAACATGCTTCAACTTTCAGCAGTACCGCAGTACATGCACTCATGTAGAATAAAGATATAGAATAAAATCTCAGTACTGCAATAACTGGTATCAGTGCCTTGAAAAATTGTAAACATTTTTTTGTTCTGATTTAGCTGTTCTGCAGAATTATAAAAGTTAATCTCCCTTACTAAGGGGCTCATTCAGCTAAACTAGGCTTATACTGAAGTAAATGTATGAAATGCCTTTTGTAATTTAAATTAAACACCCACTTTTAAGGCTTGTTGGCATAAAAGAACAAAATCTTGTAATTTCCTATGGAATCTGTATTACCATACATAACCACCATACCATAACCAACCCACTAACTGCTGGACCTTGAAGTGTTTTCCCTGACTGACCTGACAATTTTGCTTTAGTCATTTGCAAGAATATCTAGCAGATATTTTAACTGTGATGGCTAATTTTTTTCAACTTTGAATGCCTTATTATATTTCATCTCCTCTGTCTTGCAGTCTTTTATTCTGATTTTCATAGGATCTAGCCTTTATAACTGTCTCATCCTTCTTGAAGTTATTGGTCATCTGTGAATGTATCTGATGGAAATGTGATATAAAACTGGCATTTTAGTCCTTTCAGTTAACCCAGTTTTCTGAGATTTCACCCGCCCCCAGTTCCAAAAACATCAAATATCATGCTTAAGATCCACTTTGTCATCAGTTTAAGATATTACCTATCCAACTCGCTCAGCTGGCATTTGTTCACGTGTATGTATCCGCTACATTTTTGCCAAAAGCTCTTTTCCAGCCTTCTGCAGATTGTCAGATACAGTCTAACATTTGTAGACTTTAGCAGTTCTGAAATATACCTTTTCATATTTCTGTGAAGGTTCCTGCGTAACTACATCTGAGAGGTTAAAATCTGAAATAATGGGTAATATTTAGTTTGAAATATTGGGTTGGTTTTGAAGTACTCTAATCTAGATACTTTCTTTAAGAAGTAATTGCACTGGACAGTAAAGGTGGGATTCACCTTGTCTAACCAATACTGGTTAGAAAGTGAAGCTATCAATCTCAAACTAGTTTCCACATTCCTCTCCTAGGCAACTGAGAAAGAAGCACTTCTGAAAAGTGATGAATTTTACCTGTTCTGGATCCTAGTTTTAGGATAGGAATGAATCTTCATATGAAACTGGCCTCCTCTCCCACTATGGTGAAAGTCTGGTTAATTGCTACAGATAATCTAACTTTAAGATGGTTTGTGGTGCACAGGGTGACCCTGTACAGTTTGAAATGGAGACAACCACCATCCCTGGAGGTATTTAAAAGACGTGTAGACGTAGTTCTTAGAGACAAGGTTGAGTAGTGGAGTTGGCAGTGTTAGGTTTGTGATTGGAATTGATGAACTTAAGGGTCTCTTCCAACCGAAAAATTCTATGATTATTGCTATCACAGATAAAATTAGGTAGCTGAGCATAGCTGTTGTGTTGCACCCTATAGTAACATAGCAGAAGATACAGAACACTCATTTAGCTGTGTTTATTCCTATTAAGACACGCTTGCACCTGAATCTAGACTACTCAAGCTCTTGTTTTTGTTTGTGATTGTAAGAGCTTCACTCACTTCAGAGAATGGAAACAAAAAAAAAAAAAATTCAGAAAGAGTTGACCTTAAAAAACATATTCATTTTAATTCAAAAATTCTTTCACCTAATAGTAGATTAAAATCAGCTTTTCATGAAAGTTAACTGAGAAAGAGGCAGCTGCCATTCAGGTTCCATGCTCTTTGCTGAACAATAGCCGTTTTGTGGTGTTAAAAAGCACAGTAACAGCATGTTCTTTCTCCTTGACACAAGATTTAGGACTGGGCTGCTTGCATACATTGCTTAAAGAGCACTGACTGACACGTGTTCCTATTTGACACCCACTCAAAATGAGTACAGATGATGCAGTACAACATGGAAATATATGAATTTGATACTTACCTAGATCTCGGCTTGTTCACGATAGTAGGATTCGAGTCTTGTTTTGTTCTTATTTGTCTGAACTAAATATGACAGATTTTCAGGATAGGTGAGGTAGAAAAGGATCTCTGGAGACTGTCTAGTCCCATCTGTGTGCCCAAAGCAGGAGCACCTAGAATGCTCAGGGCTGTGCTCAGCTGGCTTTTGAGTATCTCCAAGGAAGGATGCTCAGCAACTTCTATGGGCAACCTGTGCCAGTGTGTTATCACCTTCACAGGAATAAAGGTTTTTTTTCTAATGTTTGAATGGAATTTCCTGCCTCTTGTCCTGTTGTTGGGCTCCACTGTCAGGAGTCTGACTTTGCCTTACCACCCCTCAACAGGTATTCATACACACTGATGCGATTCCCCCTGAGCTTTCTCTTCTCCAGGCAGAACAACTTCGGCCCTCTCAGCCTCTCCTTACATGAAAGATACTTCAGTTGCTTACTCAGCTTCCTGGCTCTTTGCAGCATGTGCTTCCATATGTCTTTGTCTCTGTTGCACTGGGGAGTCTGGAACTGGACCCAGCACGATGACTGCATCTCACTAGGGCTGAGCAGTGGGGAAGAACCACTTCCCTCCACCTCAGATGCTCTACCTAATCTATCTCAGGATTCTGCTGGCTTCCCTTCCGATAGGGGCACATTGCTGGCTCATGCTAAACTCAATGTCTACAAGGACCCACAGATCTTTTTGTTGCAGCCAAGGCTGCCTCATTAGCTGTCCCTAGGCACAGGTCTTGGCTTTCCCTGCTGCTGTCCTGTGCTCAGGGCAACTCCTCCTCCTTGATCTCCCAGCCCGTTCTTCTGAAAGAACCGGTATACGTACATGGTAGTGATCCATGGTGGTGAGCTCTCCCACCATGTGTCTGCCACCCCCATGAGATCATGGCCCTGTAACTCAAGACTTTCAGGCAATCTTTTTTTGAAGATATGGCCTTGAAAGATCTCAAAATGTATTATGTGACATGTTTTCTGAAGATTTTATTTGGGTGGATTTACAGCTAATCCTCCTAATCAGTATGGTCTTTAGATATCAGAAAGGAGATCAGTTTAACAGTGGCACCAGATTCAGCCTTCAGAAGTCTTATAAATCACTTGAAAGAGAACAACAATAGTTTTAAATTTTGTACTCAATCTATTTACTTGATAATAGCAAACTCTGGAACCCTGAAATGAAAATCAGATTGGTTCCACACTATGCACAAGGATAGTATCAGTACTCCATGATCCAAAAAGTGAGCCAGTAGTTTTTGGCCTCCCAAAGATTTCTGTTTTAGAGGAGGCAAAGGAGCTATAATCAGGTTCCAAACCAGCTGCTTGTATCTGAAAAAGTTGTTGATATTTCGCATAAGTAGTTCTGTCGCTCAAAGTTAATCTAATCCATGTTTCTCAAAATAGAGAATAAAATTCAAAAGTCTCTCATAATTTTGGTGACTTTTTGCAGAACAATTAATCTGTTACAGAATTATTAACATAATAATTTTTAAGCAACTACTATTAGTGAAGAACACTTTATTCACTCTCATTCTATATTTCTAAGTACTAAAACTTCAAAACGATTTTACTTTCATGCACTAAAACAGTATGCAATGAAAGAAAAAGTACTGATCTAAATATTATTTGGCAACATCTAAGCTGAGTCTTATTGCTTGGAGATAAAATGAACAATTTTTTTTTTCCACTCTCTGCCTTCCAGTTTCTTTGAGCTTTTCTTTTGATTTCTCTTTCCTGTTTTTTTATGACTTACGTTGTTTTTACATGTTGCTTGGCATTCTGCATTTATTATTATAGCAACAGCTCAACTTTTTGTGCCAGTATAATACCATAACAAAAATTCAGAATACTCCATAAATTATTCTCATTGTATATTCATTGTACTAAGCCTCCTGGCATAGCAAACTCTCTTGGAGCTACAACAAATCACACCATGTTAGCAGGCTACATTTTTCACTGAAGACAGTACTGAGCATAGGGGCTGAGCAAGGAGTTTTAGGATTAAGACTCGTATCCCACGTCTCAGCTACTTTTCCATGGAAGACTTCCCTTTTTCCTTTCTCTGTCCCACTTAACGTTTCAGCCAGCAATCTGGTTGTTTGGATGTCTAGCACAGACTGTCTTGGGGGCTCTTTTATTTGAATTTTGAGCACTTGAAATACTTTCAAACTAGTAGAATAGTCTTGCTGTAGCTTTTCTAGCTCTTGAAGGAAGATGGGTGCAGTCATTTTGGTCCTTCTTACTTATAAAATATAAGTTCATCTTGCAGATTTCACCTGAATCCGTGTTAAAGTGCCCTTGAATACAACCCAAAGTGGCAGTGATTGGGAAGACAAACGTTCTGCTGTTGCAGCCTTGGTCTCTGCTCCCACAGCAGTGAGGCAGAGCATGCCAGCTGAATGGTTATCTGCAAAGAAGCTTGAAAATCCCTCCTGGCATAAACATCTTATTTGTTCATCCAGCTGGACAGAGCCTGGATTAACCACTTTGTACACCACCTGGAATGGTTATGCATGCTGGGCTATGGCAGATGGCTTTGCCAAAGCAAAGAAGGCTTCATCTCTTTCCCTTCAGCACAGCCCTGGCTCTATGGTTTCAAAGTAACTTGGAGTAGTTAAGAAACCTACACCACCTGTACTTTACCCAGCTCTCTTCCTGCTGCTTCCTCAGATTATTGGACAGCAAGGTATACTGTGAGGGTGGATGGGATAAAAAAAGCACTAAAGGGAAAAGGCAGTGTTTACAGTACGGGAAATAATTATACATTCCTGCTGTTTTGAACTGTCTAGTGAGCCTACAGCACTACCCAGACCATGGTTTCCTTTGGCTTTATTATTGCCATTACTTTTTCTTTCCATTCTTGACTTCTCTAGGATTTATTTTTAACTTCCAATTTTTCTTTTAAGATCTGTATTCATTTATAGACTATCTTATGTTCTTTTGGATTTTTTTCCTTTTATTTTTCCCTAGGAATCTTCTTTAAAGTTCTTGCTCTCTTAACTTCTTACAGTTTTATATTCTTCTAAGAGATTTCTACTCTTTTCTTCTTGGTCTTCCTTATCTTTCTTTTTTTCCTATCTTCCTCACTTGTGTATCAATTTGGAAATATCATAAAGCATGCTGATTCCTCATGGGAATCACAACAAAGCACTGTGTCACTTTGAAAATACCACCCACTAAAATCAATTTCATGCAAAACCATACAATGGCAGAAGTACTATTAACTCTTTTTACTATGATATTCCTGGATTTTAGAGTGACTGGTTAATGATGAGTTGTTTATACCTTGTAGTCAATAAAAGACTAAACAATAATAGAGTTAAACTTTGTAGTGTGCAAAGTGATTCTGAAATTGTTGTACTTTCTATTAAAACAAGATGTCAAAATTACTATCTTATTTCCCTCCTTGATGGATTAGTCAATCAGTAGTTAACAAAACTGCAAAGGAACCCTACCACAATTAAGAAAAGCCTGTTTTCTTCAATTGGCAGATTTTGCCTTTCCTATCTTAGAGAGAACTCAGTGTCCATGACAGTACCATAAGGTCATTTAATGCCAGTGCGATGGATACTCGTTGATCTTATTTTTTTTTTTTTTATTATTTTATGGGTAGTTGAAGCTGTGTAAGAATGAGACCATGGCCAAATGTTATTAGCCAGACAATATTTCTGTAAAGATTACTATTAGCATAATTCCTATCTATGTTTTTCCACAACATGACACCAGCACAGATGGCAATGCAAGAACACAATAAATCCTAAAGGAAGCCTATTGCATTTGGGATCTGTGCGGACTGCTGATCAGTACAGAAGAGTTGTCCTTATGTGCAAATGCCTCAGTCCACAACAGAACCTCAAATCTGTGAAACTTATTTATCCATTCATCCTGAGTCATTTCTAATGCCAGCTGACCACAACTCTTGCTTAACCTTCAGGGAAACAAAACATGCATATTTAGTCTCTCCTGATTATTCTGATGTACGAGCACCATAGGCCCAGATCTACAAATAATATTTTTAGATGCTTAATTCATAGTGATATAAGTAGGGCTATGTATCTAAGCAACTTTGACATGAAAAACATTCTCTTCTGCTGTTTCTTGCAAACAAAAAGACTAGTGTCTTACACTTTCAACTGAGGCTGTACAAAGTAAAACATGAATCTCTGCTGTTTTCTTTCCTGCATCTTATAGAAGAAGCAGATACAATTGTATATGTATTTTTCCTCTGTCTTTTTTGAGGAATCACTTTGGGTTCAATCACATTATATATCATAATAATACTTTCATTTCCAAAGTATGTGTGATGGGGCCTTGTTTTCCTGGAAATGGCTAAACATCTATCTGCTGATAAGTAGTGAATTTCTTGCCTTGCTTGCATGTGCAGCTTCTGTTTTCCCTATTAAGCTGTCTTAATCTTAACAGAAGAGTTTTCTCGTTTTCACTCTTTCAGTTCTCTCCCCCATCTCAGCTGGGTGGGGCTGAGCTGCCTACAGTGATTAGATTGCAATGACGGTGTATAAAATTTGTGTAGTGTTAAGAATTTTGGTAATTAGAAATTTTGAAATAGTAAGAAAACCTGGCTTATCATTTTCCTTCTCTTTTTAAAAGATGAAAAGCTTATGAAGAAAATTTTTCCAGAGTACCCAGCACTTTCAACCATGAAGATACCTGCATTTTTTTTATATTCTTGTCCAGTGCACTTCAAATGTTTTCTTTGTCATAAATAATTTCTCTGTGTGTTCCAAAACACATAGACAGACTCAACCTGCTCTAGTGCGTTTCTCTTTAGAGCATCAACTCTATTTCAGGAAAAAAAATAAGCTTTAAAACATGGAGGCATAAAATCAGGAAAGATCCATGGGATGATTTAATGAAGTATCGCTAATGGTCAGGAGAAAAGGAAGTAAAGACAATTGCAGGTGGAAACCCCACACAGCAGTCCAAGAGAAAATGCAGAATGTCTGGTTTTAACCTTTAGAAAAAGTCAGAGTGAATTCCAAGGTTGAAATGGAATCTGAAATCAATAAATAGGGTTTTATACTGAATGTTCATCAGAACTCTAATGATTTTCACTTTTCCGCAGTCGAGTTTGTGACAAAGAGGAGTATCCCTCTGTTCTCCTGTGCTCTGATGACATCACAGCTAATGCTGTAGTGTATGAAGTCTCAGGTGTATAGCTGATTCCACTTCAGTTATATATGTGGTCAGACCTTTTATAATGATAAAAATATTTTGTTTCTGTTTTGATTTTTTTTTCTTGATTTTTAAAAAGAAAAAAAGAAAAACTCACTTCTTTTCTGTTAGAAGTATGGGGCTGAGAAAGTATGGGGACAAACAAGTGAAATACAAACGTTAAATAAGGTCTGAAAATTTGTAGTGAGATTGAAGTTACTCCAAAAAGTTTTGTTGTTCTGTCTTTTCCTTTTCTTTGGATAGACATTTATTACATATGATGGCAGCAGTAGGCCAGGGAAAGAAGAAAGGAAAGAGGGGGAAAAAGAGGTTAAAAGAACTGCTAGTGAACAATAGAAACGCTCCTAACATCTTAAATAAAAGATCAGCATGATAACATTACTGCTGTCCAGGGAGTTCTATATTATGGAGCAATTAATCCTGAGTGTGCTCACCGGGCACGTGAAGGAAACCCAGGGGATCAGGCCCAGCCAGCATGCGTTCATGAAAGGCAGCTCCTGCTTGACCAACCTGATCCCGTTCTGTGACCAGGTGACCCACTTAGTGGATGAGGGAAAGGCTGTGGACGTTGTATGCCTGGACTTTAGTAAGGCCTTTGACACTGTTCCCCACAGCTTCCTTCTGGAGAAACTGGTTGCCCATTGTTTGGATGGGCGTACTCTTCACTGGGTAAAGAACTGACTGAATGGTCAAGCGCAGAGAGTAGTGGTGAATGGAGTTAAATCCAGCTGGCAGACAGTCATGAGTAGTGTTCCCCAGGGCTCAATTTTTGGTCAGATCTTGTTTAAAATCTTTATCAATGATCTGGATGAGGGGACTGAGTGCTCCCTCAGTAAGTTTGCAGATGACACCAAGTCGGGCGGGACTGCTTGAGGGTAGGAGTGCTCTGCAGAGGGATCTGAACAGGCTGGAGTGATGGGCCAAGGCCAACTGCATGAAATTTAACAAGGCCAAGTGCATTTGGGTCACAACAACCCCATGCAATGCTACAGGCTTGGGGAGGAGTGGCTGGAAAGCTGCCTGGCAGAAAAGGACCTTGGGATGCTGGTTGACAGCCGGCTGAACATGAGCCAGGAGTGTGCCCAGGTGGCCAAGAAGGCCAATGGCATCCTGGCTTGTATTCACGAATAGTGTGGCCAGCAGGAGTAGGGCAGTGATCATGCCCCTGTACTCAGCACTGGTGAGTACTGTGTTCAGCTTTGGGCCCCTCACTACCAGAAAGACATTGAGGTGCTGGAGTATGTCCAGAGAAGAGCAATGAGGCTGGTGAGGGGTCTAGAGAACAAGTCTTATGAGGAGCAGCAGAGGCAGCTGGGGCTGTTTAGTCTGGAGAAGAGGAGGCTGAGGGGGGACCTTCTCACTCTCTACAACTACCTGAAAGGAGGTTCTAGTGAGGCAGGTGTTGGTCTCTTCTCCCAGGTAACTAGCAATAGGATGAGAGGAAATGGCCTTAAATTGCATCAGAGGAGGTTTAGATTGGTTATTAGGAGAAATTTCTTTACTGGAAGAGTGGTCAGGCACTGGAATAGGCTGCCCAGGGAAGTGGTGGAGTCCCCATCCCTGGAGGTGTTTAAAAAACACGTAGATGTGGCACTTTGGGATATAGTTTGGTAGGCATGGTGGTGTTGGTGGATGGTTGGACTTGATGATTTTTGCAGTCTTTTCCAACCTATGATTGCATGGGGTGGATGTGGACATGATGTGGAAGTGGACTGCGTTTGCTCTCGGAGTTATAGGTCCTGCTGAGGTCAGTACTGAAGGATTTTTCTCAACTCACAATGCTTGTTTTGTCTCAGGGAAGTCCTGTTTTTATGTTCCAGATGGGTTGGAGGGTGCTCTCAGGTTGGCTGGAACAGGGCAGGGATGGAGTTACTTCCACGTTCCATGGAAATGTTGTTATTGATGTCCGTAGAAGGCACTTGCGTGTTTCATACAGTTTTAGTGATTACGTAGGAGGAAAACCTAAATATTTTAGTTTGTACTTTAGAAAGAAAAAGGTGCTTCCTTCTCATGTTGGCAATAACTTTCAAACCCCTCTCCACCTGCGCTGTTTAATGTGTTTGTATTTCAAGCGCAGCAGTGGTTGAAAGAGGATGAACACTCACGAACTGAAAAAATTGTAGTAAGTTTTGATGCACAAAGTTACTATCTGCTTCATGCAGGGAGAGAAAATTAGACACACTTGGTTGTGATGAGGCTCAGCAAAGACTTTAATGCACAAAATGCCAACTGCCAGATGTGCTTTATCTGTGCTAGATGGAAGAATATCAATGAGATCAAACACCTGCGTGTGTAAACTGACATTTAAAATAAAAATTTTCACACTCAGTGTGTTTGTAGCATTTAGATTCGTCACTTAAGGAAATCAGATGACACTTCTAATGTGTTGTTGAAGAATGAGTTAGTGTTAGAGATTTTTTTATTAATATTACTTATAAAAGTATCCCAAATTGTGTGTCCTGGAACAAAGAATAGCAATTGCAAGACTTGACAACTGAAACGTGACTTCTGCTTCATGAATGTCAATGACAGCAGTAACTACGAATCTTTCATAGAATACACTCATACTTGCTCATCCTTGGGAAAAGCTACGCTATTTCTCACCCCCAAGTGAATGAACCATTATTTCTACTTCATAGTAAGGCGTGCTATGGATGTTTTGTTATTTGATTAAGGAAAATATGCTACATGTCAGAAAAGTAAAAAGTTACTCTTTAAAAACTCAGCTTTTATTATAATGAGAATGCTTCCGTATTTTTCTTTAGGTAATGATTTTATTCAATTTATGAGGTATTAAAATTTTAAGCATACTCCTGACACAAAAGTTTAAGAATTCACATCAGTTATAATGAAGTGAGAAGAGTAAAGGCAGAGGAGAAGTGACTAAAATCTGCCACAGGGAAGTAACTTTTACTGTTTTCACTGATATCAGTAACATTTGGCAAGACTCCAACACTATTTTGAGACTTCACCACCTTGTGTCAATGTGCTTGCTGGCATAAGTAAAACAATTTTTATTCAGATACTGCGTTCCCGATATATTCAGCAAAATCAATGTTAGAAAGCTGGAAAGCTATTTCTGAAATGGTTACATTTTTAGCTCTCCATTTCTGCTAGGAAAAGTGACAAACCTTAGTGAATAAGAAATTCTCATTTATAAATTTAATATATTGGAACTATTTTAATAAAAGAAGGTAGAAAGGTAAAAGGATATCTAAGAGTATGCAAAAATGTAGTAGGGAACATAAAAGGGATCATTGTAAAGGGGTTGTTACCATAGAGATCTAGCAGGATTTGTCCATTTCTGATTTTTAAGATTTTTCTAAGATTTTTGTTTTATTTTCTCAAATACTCACATAACAAACTACTTTTAATCCTCAGCAGTAAATAAGTAAAATGATCAGCTCCTGTAGCAGGGATGGGATGGAAAAAAAGCCAGTGCTTGTTTCACTGGTATGAGTTTTACTTCTGTGTTACCTATTGCTAGAGAAACAGTAGGCAAATTCAGTCTGTTTGGGATGGTGAGAAGGAGGGGTGCTCTGATTAAGGGAAAAGTGAACTGGGGACTGGTATTTTTGCTCATCAGAAAGCTTTGGCTGGAATGGAGCTTATTCTTTTCTCTCAGTCTTTGGTAAAAATGTTCTTCTTTATTAATGGGGGACAAATGGATGTAGATTTTTTGGCTATGTTTCACATCTATATGGCTATAAACATGTAATACTGGGAAATATATTTATAATGTACTCACTGCTTGAAAATGTAAGGTGAAATAGTGGTTTAATATCTGAATTTCATGTAAAGCTTCTCGCTCATTTAGGCATTTGCCATATAGGAATAGTTAATTTTTTTGAAATATATTTGTTGTGTTTTGAATTTTTGGGCTAATTTTTGACTGAGGAGCAAAAAAAAAATCTTTGAAAATGGTGGTGAGGTCCTATCACTAAACTATAGGCCAGGCACAACTGAGTTTATAGTTTCTACAAGGAGAAATGTTAATCTACGCGTGGGAGACCTCATGAAGCCTGATAGTATTATGGTTCTACTAATAAAAACAGTTGCTGACAGTTTGACTGTGATAACATGTCTTAAAGTTTCTTCTTACAGGAAATACTTTAAAAATCCATCTATGGGTGTAGAGAGAACATAAGAGTACAATATACCAGGAACCAGTAGAGAGCTCTCAGAGGCTGCTTTAGGTGAGAATCCATGTGATATTGACCTTACAGTCACTCAGGCTGCACAAGGGGACGCAGGGCACCTCTAGGCTGAATGCTGAGAAAGAAACTCCCTGTTCATTCTGTACTTGTGTAAACCAATCCCACTACTGAAAAAGGAAGCCCCTATCTCCTCCTAAATGCAGCTGTTTATTCTCAAAATGAGAAAGTTTGTTCATTTACAACATTATGGATTTTTCATCTGTCTCATTTGAGCAGGTGTGGGGTTTTCCTTTTGTCCCTGCTATTCCTTCTTTTGATGAAACTCATTTTGTTGAGATAAAGTAGAAAAAAAAATGCGGATACAGGTCTAGATGGGTCTGTGGATTTATACTTCCTCTTTTTCTTAGGGGAAAAAGTATCACACAGGATACTAATTTACTGGTTTTATTTCTTACATTCTCTTTCAAAGTGGACTGTCAAAGTGCGGAGATCAGAAATAATTCATATTTTGCTTTCTTGCAAATATAACTGATTCCTGAGAATAGATAAGATTGTTCCATCTGGTTTATATGGCTTATTACAGATCTCTTTTAACAGCATAGCAGGGATAGGCCTGGACTTGCTAGATTTAAACTGTTCAAGGCTGGATTTTCACTTGGAGATCAGTTGCATGTACAGATGTTTGATCAAGTAGCAGACTGCTTGGTCCCATGAATGAGATGGGACTGGAAGGCGAGTTGGCAGTATTTGCTGTGACTTCACTGAAAATACGGTATTCCTAACATAGATCTATTTGTACATGATGTTAAAGCTGTAAAAAGATAAATTTTCTGCTCTTTGGCTCTAGATAATTACTTTAAAGGAGGTTCTAGAAAATTGCTTTTTTTTTTCCCCTTGAAATCCTTTGAATTATATAGGCACATCTGTGGGTACAAAATTAATTGTGATCACTTAAGAGAAAGGCATTGCCATCACTGATAATTTAATGAGGCTGTTTGCTCAATGCACTGTGGTGAACAATACAGTGAAAATAAACATCTTAGTCTGTAAATTCACTTTGTGGTTTCTGATATGCTGCATTTCCTTCAGGCTACTCTGCTAACTTGAAAAAAGGGAATTAAAGGGAATGGCACAAACAGACCAAAGAAAGGAACAAACCCGTTTACTTTAAAAATAATAAAATAATAACACCAGGCAGAGATGAGTTAGTTTTACGAAGCAAAAAGGACATGAAAATATGATTTTGTCATGACCAACGTTACCAAATGTATTCACAAATGTTGGAGACATTTCCCGATCTAGTGCAGTGGTGTCTCTCCACAGGCACCTTCTTGGCTCGTCATTCCTATCAGTCTTTCTTGGTCAAACAAATTCGGCACTGGTTCTGTAGTATTTTTGCAAAGCACGCGTGAGAATTTCTTAGTTGGAGATTCTGTGGCACTCAAAAGAGTTCTTAGTGAGAAACGTAAAGATGAGGGTCAGATGTTATAAGCAGTCATGTGAACATACAGCTAAAGAAGAGTAAACTTTAGATTGAGTAGTATCATATTCTGATGCATCTTGAATATACTCTTAAAACTCAAGTGTGTTCAGAATGAAACAATTGTGCTAGTTTTATCTTGTAGTTTCTACTCAAGCAAAACTATCACTTATAGAAAATAGTTTTCCAATCAAAGACTACAGCTGCTTCTGCTCTGCTCCATCATAGATGAAAAGGTTCATGACTGCGTGAAATTTCAGGAGCACAAATTAATTTCCCTGTCTTCTCTTTACATGATATCCCTTGTACTGACTTATCTCAAGTTAGCTATGAAACTGACTACAAAAATACATTTTTTTTTTTTTTTTTTTTTT
>Ga0065711_1030208_pt1 | contig 33316 bp, 18 predicted proteins | sample Hoacrofraction12_FD_59098 | JGI IMG/M metagenome (GOLD analysis project Ga0065711, IMG submission 59098) | Hoatzin crop microbial communities from Cojedes, Venezuela - Epithelial fraction 12 v2 (version 2) | ecosystem: Host-associated > Birds > Digestive system > Esophagus > Crop | place...
CCACCTACTACTTCCATGTCCTACCTAGTCATCTCTCCTTATGCAAAACACAGCCTGTGTACCGCCTAATAGATATGTCATCTAATGCTCTTGGATTTTGCACGGAGGGTTCTGAATAGCCTGTTCTTATCCCAGGCAGCCGGAGCTCTCAAACAGGACCTTGCTGCAATCTCCTTCCCCTGACCTTGTTTTAGACTATTAAGTGGTTCAGAGTGATTCTGCTCCTCCTCCTTGCCGCCCTGGTAAGCCTTCAGAGCTCACTTCTTCCGTAAGAAATTTCAATCTAATTTTAGATTTGAAGAACTGCAAAGCTGAAAGACAATTAGTGTGACTCAGGTTATGTGAGACAGCAGCTAGGAATGGGGCAAAACGCCTCTCTGTGCAATGGCACTGAAGGAATGTAAGCTGGGCAAAGCAGGAGGTGACGGGCAGCTCCCAATATCACGCAGTGGTGTTTGAAAAAGTCCCAGGTTTAGCAAAATCATTTAAAGAACATTCTGGACTCAGCAGCATGCAAAAGAAAGATGTAACACAGACTTTGAGACATCAGAGGAACCGAAGAATAGACAATTTCAAATTACGCTCTAGAACTGCAAAGCAGCCTTGCTCAGCCAGAGAGAGCAGCTGCACCTCCATCATTATCTCCCACTTCCACCCTCCTGCAAGAGACACGTCACGGAAAGGGAGCCAGAAAACACTTTTAAAGCCATGACCATGGAAAGGCATTTAGAAAAAACATTTCTCTAAGTAAGGTTGGTTGACCCTACTACCCTTTCAAATCAACACTGCAGAAATGATTCCTTTTCTTTTTTGCCCAGGAATTAGTGGCAGTCAAGATATAGCTGTGTGTATATATATATATACATATATATATATACCCCCACACACACAGAGCAGGTTCGCTATGAGAAAGGTTCAGGCTCTCACGTCCTATTGCCTGGAGGAGGCCGGGACATTTAGATCGTCCTCTGCGAGGTCCAGCGAGACCTTTAAAAAATGACACACAGTTGGGGAGTCCTCAGATTCAAAGAGACAGGTATTTCAGTGGCCTTCTCAACTTCTCAACTCTCTTTGCAGTTGTCAAGACAAAACTTCATTGCAGACATGAACTATCCCCTCCTCTAAAAGGCCTCGCAATAGATCTGTGTCAACAGTGATTAGCTGTTGCCTGGCACGTCATCCATTTGCCATTTGTTAGGCCAAACATGCCAACATTGGTAATCTAATCTTTGGCCGGCGACGGCCTCTTCCAGGTTAAATGTATTAAAGGAGTCAAGGAAACCGGGCTTATTTCACAGGCTGTGGCCTGCAGCTTTCTAACATGGCCTGACCCCCCTTCCCGCCCCCGTCCCCTGGAGACTGCTGGGGTCAGGACCTCCACAGCATGGAGCTGAGTAAAACACTAACACAGAGAGATGAGAGGATATTGGAAACATATTCTCAAGGCCTCAGTGCTTTGGAAATCTGAGAAGAACATAAGGCGTTAAGTTAGAGCTTTCACTGCTGGTCCTCTGTGTGTGTGTGTGTTTTGTTTTTTTTTTAAAAAAAACATGTTTCAACAAGCATTTGATAAAGATATTGGTAAGACAAGGTTGAGGGCTCTTAACACAGCAGCAGCAAAAAATGTAGCACCCTGCTCGTGGGACAATCCATGCTACAAGACACCTTAACCCACCGCTCACCTGTTCAGAAGAGGGATAGTTTGTTTTTAAGGAAATATTTCAAGTGCATCAACTACATCTTCTCCAGTAAAACCTTTCACTTTTACCTGCCATAGATTCCAGCGTATCCAGAGCTAACAGCGTTGTCTGGTGGCCTGGCACGAGGGGGTGTTCCTGGGAATTCTTAAAACTGAGAATTATGTAGCCGAAACCAAACAAAACAGCCATCAGGATTCTCCAAGGGTTGGTTTTCCCTGTAGAGGTAAGGGAACTCTCCCACAGAGATGCCACAAACCTGTTTGTGTGGGACCCCTTGGAGCTCTGTCTCAGGCACAGGAGCAGACTGAATTCAGAAATTTCACTGAAGTTAGGGGTGAGAAATGAACAACCGTCTTTAACACACAAAAAAACCCGTACACAGGACCAGTACTGAATACCAAAGACAGTCTCTGCAGCAGTTTGACATCAAATCACAGATGAAAACACTTATGAAAGATTTTCCGGAAAGTTCCCTCGCTTTGGAAACAATACTCAGGATGTTCCACAAATGACCCCAAAAAAGAGAGATTTCTCTGGCTTTAGTCCACCACAGCAGCCAGGATTGTGTTGGTTCCCAAAAGCTCATGGATACGAGCTGCCCATTCTCATTATCATCACTGCTTTTATTTGCATATTTCTCTCCGAAGATTAGCTTGGGACACGCACATCCTCTGCCCTGTCAACATCCACGCACTCGGAGGAAATTTCACACTTACACGCACAAAAACTACAACAAGTATGCAATGCCCATTCTGAATGCAAGACAACTTCCTTCTGCAGCGTCAAACTCCACACTTACACAACCCTTTATTTCTAGTGCCTCAGCACAAAATCCTATTCACATGTTGGAATTGGTTCTTTCCTTTGGGAGAAATTTTTAATCAAGCCAAAATATTTGTGGCAAAATGCAGTCTGTTCCTAGACACTGAGAGTTCCCAGATGCTTACTGAACACTAACGTCAGGAAGCCAATGCCTTTTTGTACTTTGCTTGGTGGTAATATCTATTTTTTATCAGTTATTTCTTTGGTGCTAATTCATTCAACATCAAATAGGCTGCTGACACCAGTCAGCGGGGTGGGAAAGGGATCCAAGGGTGGAACCAATCCGTGGAGGGAGAGCGATCAGCGCATTGGGTTGTGCTGGCAATACAGAACCTGACACCCAAAAGCAGGCATTTAATACCACTGATGCTAAGTGGAACAGACAGGACGCGGCAGCTGCAAGCAAACTTCACTTCCTTTAATCTTGTGTTTCTGCTTAACATCCCCTTTCAGAGGAGAATGGATTGGGGGAGATGTCTATGATCTGTCTGAAGAGAAGACAGACAACTGAGGCTTCGGGGGGTTCCTACAGGACAGTGACTTTGGGCGGTGAAGGATACGCACCATCCCACTCACCAGTTATACTTAGCACAACAGTCTGGTAGCTCAGGCACCCAAAAATCACCATACAGATTTAATTCCCACTGGCCAAACGCCAGTGTTGCGAGAACAAGACTTTTCAAACGAGAGCATCCTATGATACTCAAATGCTACAAAAAACATCCTCTGAGTTTTGCACTTTCTGACTCACGCTCAGAAGTAGAAAGAAGTAGAAACGGCAGAAGTGTGTCAAAAAGCACTTTACCTCACTTTTCCCCATTGCTTGCCTCAAATTCATAATAAAAACTCATGGCTGGAGGACCTATTTTACCTAGTAAATCCAGCTACAACACAGACACATAGCAAGGTCCCCTGAGGAAGATCACACTCTCGTTTGGGTGTGAGTCAAAGACCTGAGAGCTATAGGAAGTATCTCACTTGCAGCGAGGACTTGGGAAAGACCGCTGCAGAGTCCAGCTGAAATGCTCCAACCACCAGCCCCTCAGGACGCGTCCCTCCTCAGGTCTGGAATTTGGAAAACACTTGCCTTGTTCACACCCCCGGCAAATGATCTGCAAGATCTGGCTACAAAGCTTACCTCTCCACTTGGATTTTATTTCTCCCCCAGAAAGAAAAGTTCATTAAGTTCAGAAAATGTTTTCTCTTTTGGTCAACGGTTCTGTTTTCCCTGTTTACTATGTGAATGCTCTGTGCAAAGCCAGAGCCGAGTACGACTGTATTTATAAATATGTTTACCTTAATGAATTTGATTCGACAACTCAGTATTTCCTGATCTGGCTCAAATCCATCCTTCAAATATCATTTTCCTTGCTGCTCTCTAGCTTTGAGGTCTTATTGTTTTGTTTCTGTTTTCTAACTGACAAGGGTGAAACACACCGAAACCTGAACTAGACACAAATCTGAGACCTACTGGTGTCCAACAGGTTTGGTATCAGATTTGTATAAAGACTAGTTAAATTAGTGTTTACTGACTGCTGTGCATTTTGGCTCAGATCCTTGAACTGCAGACATGCTTTTTGGAGAAGGAAGCAGTTTAGGGTTCTTTAGCACTGTTAAGAAACAGAAAGGGAGCTGCAGTGGTGAATTATTGGCAGGACATTACTCTTGGGACCCCAAAAAAGAAATCCTATTAAACAGAGTCCTTGTGATCTCATCGCTGTGTATTTCACGACTCTTCAAGAGGCTCTGCTAAAGTCATTCACAGAAAATTTCCCCTGGAAAGGCTCAGGGGACAAAGGGGCTGGATCACCAGTTGGTCTGTTCAGCATTTACTACCCATGAAAGCAAGAGGGTTTTTTTCTACAAGCAGCACCACTGTCTAAAGACGCATGGACATTCCTGGAGGAAAAAGAAAATCTAGCCAGGATGCAATATTTCACAACATTCCCCCTTTACAGGGTGCCCTCAGGTCACAGTACACCTTCACATAGTAGAAGTATAATACTGACACTGTTCCCCCTAAAAACAATTACTTTTAATACACCATTAGGCAAAAGACACAGTGTGGTATAACAAGGATACACCCTACTAAATGCCTGAAATCTTAAATAATCATAATCCCTAACTAGATGGCCAGTGAGAGCCATCTCTAGGATATTGCCGATATTCATTTTTACGGAGGAATCCCAAATAATTAACATAGAGGTTTTACTGAAGTTCTCCTCTACAAAAGGGTTCTTTGGATAAGAACACTGTTCACTACTGATCTAACTCCTCTGGATGTTTTCTGTCTGTTACAGACCCTGGTTACCGATTACATTAATTCAGCAGTTGTAGGAAATTAATTCTTACCAAAACATAATCTGGAATCACTCATTCTTTCTTACTTTCATGATCTTTTCTCGCTCTTTTTGAGCATATCAGTCAGGATACAGTCAGAAGTTTAAAACCACTCATTGCTTGCAGAGGCAGAACTCAAGTCTGTGGCACGCCCAGCAGCTGCAATTGGAAACAGTGGGGGGAAGAAGTAATGCCAGCCTCATCTGAGCCTAGCCCAACAGGAGTTTGAAGGCTCATTTTCAAATCTACAAACCCAAGCCTTCTGGACAGGCTGTCTACACGCAGTAAAGGACAGACCGGTGGGTTGGAACCCCAAATGTAACGAAGGAGCCAAGGACAAGTCTCAGAGACATAGCGAGACACACCAGGATGGAAAAGTGAAGAGTTTTTCCAAAACAGTGCTTTCTTTTCATTGCCATCTGCTCTTGTATCTTGATGAGAACACAGCAGCAAAATCTCAATAATTTTATCTAGCTTCATATTCTCTCAGGTGACGTAAAAAAAAACCACCTCCCACAGAAGGGAAACTGTACATACAAAGGAAAATACGTTTAAAAGCTAAGATTGGTATTATATTACATTCTGTATGTATAATCAACCCTATGATTAAGAGCTACACAAAAGCTGCAGCTTTACAGACTGGTATCGGCATCAGGCAGTGCTGTTTCCCCATCTCACCCGGAACTGGCCAGTCTGGTGGCTGCTCCACTGCAGAAGGCGCAGGCCTCGCACACCGTGCCACCTCAGCAACAGACCACTCACTGACGAAGCAGCAGCTGGCAGGGGACTCTGCGGCCCTCCAGCCCATGCACACCGTCCCCGGGACGCTGCCCCAAGCCCAGCCCCCAGCAAGGCCTTCGGCAGCCGGCAGACACCTTTGCTGTGAGCCACGCCAGGGCTCAGGCGTCGTTTCACTCTCACACGCCATTACAAAGACAAAAGGCCCAAGAAGCATTTTTAGCTGCTCAGAACTGTTTTATCAGATCATTGTTCCATACAGTTTTAGATTAAGTCCCTGTTAGAAATATCTCTATTTCTTCTACATATTTCAAAAAACATGGTACCTGTAATGTTCTGTACAGAATCCCTGACAGCATAAGAGAGAAACCTCATTCTGCTCAAGCTTTCTTACCCCACTGGTCCCAGGCTGCAGTCTAGTTTGGGATGACTACTCATAACTGACATATTTTATATTTTTTTTGTTCTGACATTTTCCACAACAAAAGTGGTGGTGGTGTAAAGTTCAAAGCTCAACACCACTTGAAGCACAAATGCCCCAAATGACGCCTGACTGAAGTGAAAATGAAGCATAAACTACTCATACGTTTTCTTGGCTCACCGACCGGTATTCGCAGAGAGCTCCCTCACCTTGACCTCTGCCGAGGGGTGTCTCCTCCCGCCACAAGCAGGTCTCGTTACAAGACTTCACCGACTGTCTCAAACGGTGACATCAAGTGACACAAAAGTCTGGAAGAACTTGAGACAGAAAGGAATTTGACAACAAACCATTCAGTGTTCTCCAGGTTTGGGTTTTTTTTGTCAGTACTTAACTTTATTAATATTAGCATATCAGACATAAATAACTTACCTTCAAAATTCACTTGTCTCTTCAGTTAAGGTTCTAGAGCACACAATATCTCTGGCAAGTACAAGTAGTCTTCCACAAAAAACAGAGGTAATTCTATCTCTGATATTTTCAAGACACAAGCAATATTATTTTTTTTTAAATACAACAAACCTACAAACAGAAAACCCCTTAGAGGCTTTCATTCTAAAGAAGCAAACTAAGGCCAACCTCAATAAACAAACAAAAATAAAAATAAAAGGGAAGTCTTTTGCAAGTCATCTTCAACCACAGGCCTGCTTCCTAGCTGTCTGCAGAAAGTCACCAGAACAAAACTCCTCGTTTCATGTAACAAGCATCATTCTTCTAGAAACCGACCCAATTAAATGCTCACTGCAGAGAAGTAAGAGAAATTCGCTCTTTTGAAAATCACCCATTCTGTGCAACTTAAAAGAAGTGAAAAGAGGGGAGAAAACTATGTGTTTCACGCTGGGAAATACTAAGCCAGATATAAAATACACTCAAAACAATAAAATCGGATTCATCTTTAGCTGTGAAACTGTTTGGATTTTAGCTGGATCCAGCTCGTATTGGATTTTGCCTTTTGGTGAGTGGGAGTATAAGGCAGCTTGTCCCATGGCGTGCTCCGTGTCAGCTATCAGGGAAATGAAAACGGCACCTTCTCCTTTTTTTGTTTTTTTTCCCTTCTTTTTGCTTTTCTTCTTCTCCTCTCTTCAGAAGAGACAAATTCCTCAGTGCTGCCAGTCTTGGGGCGAATGTGGGGAGAGGGAAAAACAGGAAAGCAAGGGTAAGATTATAGTTCACGAGGGTTATAAAGTCCCAACAGAACAAAATACATTTGGGCTACTCCATCTTATGCACTGTCTGCAGGGTTTCGTCCTCTGGTAATCTGTTCCTTCCGGTGAGAGCGCTCCATACGTGAGCTTTGCCTGTAGCTCCCTTCACATCCCATAAGGAAAGACAATATATCCTAAATACCTTCCTGATATATGGCAAATAGCCGCTTTCAATTTCCAATCACTCTCTTCACTTTTGCCCATACGTTGATTGGAATCTATTCTGAAGATGATGCATATTTATTTTCTGGGCTGGGTGCAAAGCGGGGGAAGCTCACAGAAGTGAAATTTCTGGGGAATTTAGGAACTGGCTCTAAATTACAACTGAATGGAGGGACCTGCTGATACAAACCGTGCCCCCAGCTCCGCAGTAAATCACATGGCAGACAACTCTCCTGCAGCTGTAAGAGGAGAGGAAGGTCGTCGGTCTTATCAGGAATAAAAGTTACAAAATATTAAGCTGAAACGTAAGGCAAAGGAGGATGACTAGGGAAATAAAAGGAAACTTTCATCCGCACAGAACAGTCAATTTGTGAAAGGGTCATGATCCGGGGAATGCAAAGGTTTAGCAGAGAGGCAAGAGTGAGGAATCCCTGTACTTTTTAAAGGATACAATTTTTAGCAACACTCTCACTGTACAGTATTTTGTCTTTCCCTGCTATACTGCCTCTTGTAGGAAAATATGACCTGAACTAGCAAGCACTCTATATTTTTGGAGCGGGGAAGGTACAAGAGAAATCTTGTTTCCAACTGCTGTTAGCGTGAGGAGTGTGACGCTCTTGGGACTATTTCTGCACAGTTTAGACAGGAGACTTTTGTTACTCCTGTTAAAACTTCTTACGATGCGGCAGGGCTTTTCCCAAACTCCCGATGCGCAGACTGACACCATGATCCTATATCCAAAGGGAAGGAATTGATGAGACATCTATTCCAGCCTGGGCTCCTTACCACCTTGAACCTCATCCTAACACTATCGAGGTGCAGAGTGTCTCTTATTTCCTGTAAGAGAAAACAGCTCGCAGTCACCAGATTCACTGCCGTAATCAGCCCAACGTGAAGAACGAGGTCATCCCTATGAGCGAGACAAAGCCAAGCAATGAACTGAAATACAAGCTCAGAACCCGAGGAAGTGACAAATGTGGTCCTAAACCCTGTTTCATTTCAGCTTCACGTCCTTGCTTTTTCCAGCGACTCCTGCTCACAGCTGGTCTTATTAGAAACAGTCAAGAGATTTTATTGGAAAAAAAAAAAAATCTTCAGAGACACTGGTTTTCTTTCTTCTTTGTTTCTTTCAGATAATCTACATGCCTTTAAAATATTACAATCAGAATCTCATTAGTAATTTCCATCCAATTCAAATTAAAATGTCATTAAAAGACGTTCATGCTGTCACTCCTTGTTTTCCTGAGAAGCAAAGGATACAGCGCTTCACTCACAACAGATATCCAACATCCAGATTTGTACAAGAAATAAAACTCATCCTTCCTGACTTGTAATACTTATTTTGCATGAGCAAATATTGAAATAACTTAAAATCTGGGAGTACATCTATTTCTTAATTTATTATTTAAAATTAGTCAAGCAATTATTATAACCCTTTTCATGACCTCTAGCTAACAAATGACTTGTTACTAACCCTTCAAACTTTCCACACAATTAAAAAATGATTAACAACTGATGAATGGGCTACAATTGAAGAAATTAGGTTGCAATTAAGAAGACATTTAAATGAATGTTTAAAACTACTTGGATTATAATTAGAACCAGACTGACTACGAAGGTCACTCTAGAGTGGTGTTCTTGTGGCATCAGAGATAATTCAGCCAATAAAGCTGAGCAGTGAGATCTCAGTGGTCACTACTGGCACGGGACCAGGTGTGGCCAAAATCCTCCTCAAAGGATTAACGGAGCCAGCCAAAGCCGGAGGCTAATCTTAAAACTGACCCTAGGCCTCATCCTTTCAGCTGCAGTCTTGTCAGTGCGGTCTTTCCCGAAGCAAAAGTTGCTGCATTTCTCTCTTGCGAGCATCTCGGTGTTTTGCCCAGAAAGGATGTAAGAAACCTGATGGCATGAGAACAGCAGCGATACCGGAATCTACCAACCTCTCTTAAGAGAGAGACAACACGAGATCCTTCGCGCAGCTGTACGCGAGCGACTGGTCAGACGTTTCCAACAGTTTTTAGCCAACGACAGTAGTGTTTTCCGTCATGGTGACAGAGCGTCCTTCATCAGTGTAGGGCTGAAAGCAAGCTAATTGCACATAAAGTTCTGGGAATAGATTCTTATTCTTGGCTGTTCTGCCAATCTCATCCATATTTCAAGGCACTGAAAGGGAAGGATTTCCAATCTGTTGGGGGGGTTGGACACCTATTTCAAATGGCTTCAGGCAGTTTTGAAAATCTCAGTCAAGAGCTAATGCTTAACCAACTCAGCATGCTAAAAGCTGCCCCTCACTTTTAAAAAAAAATTACCATCAATATTTATTCAGTTTGTCACTTATGCACAGCAATTGCTCCACACAAAGCCAGTAATTACTAATTCAAGCCAAGAAAAAAATAAGGATTGATGTGATTCTGAGCTCACACAAGAAACTGCACAAAACAAAACTGAAGAAACACACAACCAGAAAACCAATTATTTTGCTCATTTTCTTCAAAAAAGTCACCAACTACAGTACTGCTACGAAACGCAAGAACTCGTGGAGATGCACTATGGTCTGTGTTGACCCTTGCGGTCACTCCTTGCGGATGTTCCATCTGGCCCATTGCCGCGGACCAAAGCAGGGCCTTTTACCGCACTCCTGTTTCCACCATAACTGCTTCTCCCTCCTCATCACCAAAAAGAAATGACATCACATTTTTAATCAAATTATTACTCCAGAAGACTTAATCTTCTGTGAATCTTCTCCATTATTCTGCTCTGGGGGACAAGTTGTGCCTTTCTTGTGTCTTCTGACCAGTCCCTAGCATACAGCCAGACCCCACCGAACAGCAGGACACGCGGCTGCACCTCTCCTCACAACAGACGGGGTGCCTAGGCAAGTCAGTGAGCAGCACACGTTTTCCAAAGATGTCATATCGAAGCCTCTGGCAGCATCTTTACGAAAGACTAAAGAATCTGTTGGCCATGCTGAAACCTATCCAGCTGGAGTGGACGGCATGAACCAGTTCTGTACACTGAAAGACAGCTGCTGCTTAGTACCTGTCAACCCCAGTTTCTGGAAAAACGCTGCTTGCTTTTGCACCATGTCCCATTGCTCATTTCATCCAGACCCAGCTCCTCACACTGTATCAAGCACCTAAGGAACCATAACGCAAGCGAAATTACTGATTTGTTACAACAGCAGCCTGTGCTTTCACCTTACTTGTCACCTCAGGATCTCAAAGTAGATAGCGAGAGATGGGGAAGCAGCACTACTGTCAGTTTCCCACAAGCACTGACGTACCAAGAAGAGGGCAACCAGGCCAGCCCAGGGCTGACTTCTGCAGCCGCCTTTACAAGAGCCTCATAAGATTTGTTCCATGTAACTCCTTGTAGCTCATTTGTTTCTTTTTTTCTAGGACATGGGCTGAAGGCTCTTTCTAACATTCAAAACTTGTAAGACTAAAACATTAATTAGCTCAACCACTGTGACTCATAAGAAAGGAGACGGCAAGTGTTAAAGTAGAGGGATTTTCAGGCACTTGGTGCCTGTGCTGGAGCTGTGTCTGAGACAGCTCACGTAACAGATGAGGCTGCCTGTGCATTCTTAAAACTGAGGCCTGCATACCTGTGATGTATCAAGAGAACTCTCCAGCCTCACCTGCATGGAGCCGAATTCAGTCCTTGATTCAGGCACCAATTGCCACCCTCGGGCTTGTTCCACAAACCTGAAACAACATTCCACTGAGTGGGTTTTGCGCTTAACAGGCAGACTGTTGCAGAACCAAAAAGACAGAGCTCTGCAGACTTCAAACACAGAAAGCTCTATAAAGGAGCTGCAAACCAGACTGAGGTTTGACTTGGGGAAGCTGCATCTTGCGGTGGAACAGAGCAAGGCATGATCCACACACTAGCACAAACCGGCACTTTTAGAGAAAGTGGAAACCACTCAGGTTGGGAATAACTACGAACACCTTCACTCGTGTATCCAACACAGGAGGAAGAGCGTGCATAGACAAGAAAAAAGATACTTTGCTAGACAGAAGGATATGAGAAACCCCGAAACCCTGTGTTGTCCCAGACCCTCTTCAAACCAGCATCACCAGCCCTTCTCTTTCCAGAGAATTCAGTATTCACTGAATTCACCATTAAATTGCAAAGGGTAGGTGGAAAAACAAAACAAAACGACCCTCTGAGACCCAGTCCAGAGCTGATGTAAAGCCTGTGGAGCAGTTCCAGCTACCCCTAGGCCTGGTACTGAGCTCCCACCATCCACTGTCCCTTCTGATGTCAAATTGATGGATTACAACTTCCTAATGCAGGACTGATGCATTATGACATCCTAATGTTGGGACGATTGATTGTGACTCTTTTTTTAAGTATGGCTTACTAGGCAATTATTGACACCATCCATGCATTAGAGTCCTAATTCAGCAAAAACGGGCTGACAGGCCAGTGCTGTGGGAAGAGATTAACCTATTCCAAATTTTATAGATCAGGGTGAGACGGGGCTTGTTCTGGGACAGGGCCACTCCCTCATTACAGGCCTTTGGAGACAGCAAAAACTAAACAGTTTATGCCACATCTTGAAGAAAATTGCTTTATCCCTTCACCTTTAAGTGGATTCAGACGCTGCCAGTTGACTTGGGAGTGCTTTGGGGTCAGTGCACACACGCCGGAACATGGAGAGGGGGAAAAAAAAAAATCCAAATAAAGGAAAGAGAGAGGTAAAAGCCAATGCTGTCAGCTCCTACCCTCTAACATCTGTGAATAATGGAAGTGCGGAACCAAGGCTGGGAGTGGGGAGGTGAAGGGAGAAAGGGATGGTTGTAACAGTGACAAACAAGTCTAAAGGGACTTCTCTCCTCTCAAATGTCACTGGGGGAAGTAGACAGGAGACGGGGGAGGTAAGGAAGAGAGAAGGTCACGGCTGTAATACCCAGAGCGAGTGGACAATCAAATGTTTGCAGCTGGGCGAGGAAATGGCAATCCAGTTGCAGAGCACATCTGGCTCCCTTGCTGCGCGCCATGGGGGCCACCTGGTTTTAATCATGCTGGGATCACCTTTGAAAAACAGAACTTAATCATAGGCCTAGTCCTAGCAATAGTGTTACATCCAGACTTCTCTCCAGGGGAGCAGAGGGCAGGAAGGGGGGAGAAGATGAGTTAAAAAAAAAAGCAAAACAGAAAGAAAAGAAAAAAGAAGAAAAAAAGATATTTCTTCTGTGTTTTGCTCAATCAAGCCTGGAACTTTGTCGACAGTTTCCTCTTTGTCAGGTTAAAGGGATTCGCTTTTGATTTTCTGCCTCTTCACACTTGATCCCTGCTTACTTTACTCTTTCCTTACTGCGATTTAGACAGGTTACATGTGCGTGGGTGTTAAAGAGCACAGCAAGTAGAGAAGAAGCTATTCAAGGAGGCATTGCCTTTCCACCCTGCCTCCTCCCACCACAGAGATGGACAAATGCATCGTACGTTGGATTAAAAGGCCTTACACCTTTCCTGGATGGTCTTCAAGAACTCAGGTAGGGATGCCACGAGGACAAGCTTCCCTTGTCTCAGAAAAGGCTCCAACAGCATCAGCCATCACCATAATGGCCACGCTGGGTCAGAACAGAAGTCCACCTCCTCCACACTTTCCTTCCAACACTGACTGGGAGCAGATGCTCAGGAGAAAGTTTCAAGAAACTGTGCAAATACAGAGTAATCACCACTTGCACCACCTCACAGGCTTTATCAATCAAAAAGACACGCCTTCTCTCCGAGGTTCATTAAAATCAATCAACACATTTTAACCCAAAAAACTTTGGGGGGGAGGAGGAAGACATGCTCATCTCACCTTGGACATGGTACATCTTGAGAGGACCAAAACCAACTCAGCTGTTGCAAAATATCCACATCATTTTCTCTTCTGTTCATATCTAGAATCAACCCATGGCAGTTTGTGAGTAAAAAAACCAACCAAACAACAAACCCCCAGCCCTCTTCATCTTCACTTTCTTTGCCTCCTTGCATCTAGCCTCTATCATTTCTCATCTCCAGTAAAGAAGCACCTGAGCAGACTGTGTCAGAGGTCATAAGAATTTTCAACACGGCAGAAAATAAGAATGTAAGAATATAAGAAAATAAGAATTCATTGTTTTCTCATAACATTTTTCCATAATAATATGAGGACATCAAATGGAGGTAGCAGACGTCACGTTCAGAATAACAAAGCCAGCACTTCTTTTTTTACACAGATACAGACAAGACCAGAAAGGAGGGAGAAGAGGCAGGAATCAACCTTTAAACTAAAGAATTTGAGGGGCAGAGACAAAGCCATTGGAACCACAGCACCTCGAAACAAAAATCAGACTTTTAATTCTTGCTGAATAGTTGCTGCAGCAACAGTAGGTTGGTTCACAAAGCCAAGGTCTCAGCCTTATTTCTTTCCCTTCACACAGAGGGGAAAGCTCTCATTTCAGTCAGCTACTGCAGTTTAAAAAAAAACAAAAACAAGAGAGAAATGCAAAGACAGACTCACTAGGCTCGCAGATGCTTTCACAAACACAGAAACCCTCAGTTCAGTTCTTCAGAGTCTAGTCTGTATCGTAGGACCAAGGAGCATCCTGGATATGTGTGTGCATGGAGACACAACCTGACAAGACTCAAGATGTGCACTTTACACCTTCTGGTCATGGAAAGAAAACCTCAAACCTTCAGTCCTATTGATCAAATACTTCAAACAACTAACCTTTCCGCTAGAGTTAAGATCAGATCATGAATAATCTGTGCACGTAGTTCATTTTGTCACAGATACTGGGGTTAGATTCACTGGAATGCTTCAGCTACTTCACGCTATTGTCATGTTGCAAAGGAGCTTTAAACTCAGCTTAACCACACCAACCACAAGTTGTTTTATATCTCATTAGAAAAATGACTTAATTTCCAGGGTAATCTTGTACAGGAGCTCAAATCTGCAACGGCAACAGCGTCACTATTGTAATATAATCTAGAAGTATTCTAATAAAAATAAACATAGTCAAAGAGTATTTTACAAATGTTAATTATTACTAGGGGAGAAAATCCTGTCAGGTAGGTATGTGATAGTAATAGTTATCTTATTTTACAGGCAGAGAAACTGAGCCAGAGATTAGGAAGTGACTTGCCCAAGGCAATGAAGAGATGCAGAGTTAGAGCAAGGCCTAATGAGCAGGAATTCCCAGCAGCCCTGCAGGCTACAAGGCCCTTTTCTAGGCACCTTTTTCACAATTCCCAAATCCGTTCCACTTGACTCCAATGGCTTCTGAAGAGATTTTCTGATAACAAGACCTGCCTGACAGAGAACACATAAGGAGTGTGCAACTAAGACTTTAAAGTGTTATCTTGATTTTCAGAAAGTTGGCTGCACGTTCTTTCTCAACTTCAGCCTGGAAGTAGCGTAAGAGCATACAAAACATCTTGACATGGCAAAAATAAAATTATCTGGTTTCTCTGTACCTGCCTAAAGCAAATCCCTGGAAACAGCCTGAGAAAAGACAAGATGTTTTGGTAGCCAGCACATCACACTCGTTTTTTCTTCCATAGTAAAAGTCATTCCCATCACAGCTGCTTTTCCACTGTGCAATGATAGGAAGGGAAGACAGCGGCTGCTGAAGTGGCTTGGAAACACAAGGCTCGCTGTGCCACCTGCAGGGCTGGCTTGAAAAAATGCCTCTTGCAGGGATCGGCATCGTCTCGGAAGTCAGGAGCCACTGTTTCTACCCAGAACGGAGCAGCTTTGCCACAGCCAAATAGCCTGGGGAGCAAGAACATCAAATGGACTACAGAATGATCCTGTCTCATTCCATTGGGATGCTTCACTTCATTCCTGCCTGGGCTCACCTACCTGGGAAATTTATGTTCTGTTGAATGGGGGAACTTAAAAAACACAAAACGCAGATGCGAATGAAAAACCGAGTCACGCAGTTTACATACAAGTTACTTGGAACCCTCTCCTAGTTCTGACTCCATTTCCCTCCGCGCTGAGCTGCTTACCCAGGACTTCCGCATTTTGTTGCGTTTCTGATTTAATGCAATTTTCTTCCCATAATTAGTTGCTAATATTTCTCCAAATGAACACTTTAACCCAGTGTTTTCCTGGAGTGAACAACCCGAACACAGAAGTTCAGAATCTGGCTTAAGTATATACCTAAAACTAATCTAGAAAAAGATCACAGTTTTTCTGGATGGTTAAAAATACATGTTCCATTTTGGCTGAGGCTTGCTTTACTTACTTTCTTGGTTGTGAGAACCTACAGTGGAGGACAGCAGCCATCAGCAGCTGAGAAAGATCTGTTCAGTCATTGTGCCTTTGCTCACAGTGATAAATGCTGGACAGGCAGTCCAGAATAATGAAGTCCTCTTTTTTTTGATCCTTCTGCCAATATACGCTTATTCCCCAACACACTGATTGCTAGAGCTTTCTGCAGCACAGTTTTAAATGTCCCAAGAGACGGGGTTTCTATCACTTTCACTAGAAAATCATTTACATAGCCTAGATTTGGCCCCTGGGGAGACTTTTTTATTGTGTTTGGTTTCACTAACAGCCTCGAAGGTGTTGGTCAGTGATTGATTATTGTTTGTATTGTGGTAGCACCTAGAGGAACCAGCCGAAACTGCAGACCTGCTGTGCTAGGTACTGTACATACATGAAGCAAGGACCCGTCTCCGCCCATACACCTTGCAGTCAGCAGAGCTCAGCCGAGGGAAGAGACACAGAGGGACAGAACGATTTACCAAGACCAAACAGTGGCACGGAAACACAGTGAGGAGAGGAGACAAGTCGCAATAAACCTGAGTCAATTCCTGCATTCACATCCGGGTACAACACCCAGAAGACCACCTGAAACATCCAGACGATATGCACATACGCACAGCAGTTGTTTCTGATGAAGGGAGCACAAAGTATAATTACGCTACAAAGTGAAACAATAATCCCATAAAAACTAAAACCCACCAGGGATGAGGCTTATTTTACATCGCTCCAGCGCTTCAGCAGAAGCCACTTGCAAACAGGTGAAACCTCCACTTCAGTTTTCTCTCCAGCCGCGGGGAAATCAGGGAGAATTCTGAGGACAGTAACAGAAAGAAGAAAAATAAAGAAAGTATCAAAGGTTAAGCCACCAGATGAGGTCGCAGGAGGCAGTAGATTATGTGATCCTCTTGTATTTTAATTCCATTCTTCCCATCCTACTTTAAAAACCACCTCTTTTGGAAACCAAGGGCCTCCTTCCCATTTGTTCTCAGATGAGGTTCACTGTGAGAAGCAAGCACCCAGACTAAACCATCGTTCTAGAGTTAAAGCAAACAATTTGTTGACTTCTCAGACGGCAAGGGGGACATAGGTGTTATGATCAAGGTTAACACCTTCATTCAACCAGGCTCTCCACTCACTCAACAGCTCTGCAAACAGAATCCAGGGTCTCATTGACTTCATCTCTTTCTTCCTTCCCCGTGCAACTCTTACTCACACGCCACCAGAGAACAGGAACACAGCACTGCATCTGAAGAATAAAATAAATTACTATACTATGGTGTTCGTTAATCTGATGGATGGTTAAAACAGAAGGTAAAATTTGAGATGCATAAATAACTGATTTTACATTTTGCTTGCGTTATAGAAAAATGAAGTCAGAGAGATTAGATGGGCAACAACCCAAAATAAACGTATTTTTTTCAGTGGACTCAAAACCAGAAACAAGTAACATCTTGGCCTCGAACAAAACATTTCATTCGACCCAAGGAAAAAAAACACTGAATTTCTAAGTTTCTCACTTGAAACAAAAACACTAAACTGTTTTTTTCTCCCAGTGTCCAAGTGTTTTGACTGTTTTCAAAAACTGGTAATAGGGCACACTGTCTCTGCTTTAACCAATGTATTTCAGCACCTATTTGTGAGATACTTCATCTGATCCAAACTTATATTTCCTGAGGGGGGAAAGAACAGAAAACAAGAGATTTTGGCCAAGAAGCAACTCGGCTGTGGTCAGTACAGACTGCACTCGCCTTCCTCCCTACGCACTCAGCCCCTGTGTTTGCTTACTACACTGGAACACACAGAGTGACATTCAAAAGTCCCTCTCTCCCCAGGGAACTGAACGCACACTCATCGCATCTACCTACACTGCTACAAACCAAACAGCTCTTTGGGCTGCCCCTGGCGACACCGCGCTGGACTTGCCTGCTGTCCTGCAACAGCCATTCTTCCAAGGGACTGGTACAGGCTGGCTGCAGTTCTGCTGGCAGGGAACCTCACAGGCTACACCTGAAGCTTTCTAATCATTAGGTCTCCCATTTCCCAAGAGCACTCACAGGCATCTTTCCCCAAGAGCAAGGAAAACCAGAGAACACGAAGATCTCCTCAAAAGATTTAAGCTCCATTTCTTGTGTCAATATTAACTCAGAGCGGACAGGACACTGAGGCATACCCTGAAACGAAGCGCTGCGAGTTAGCCTGACAGTTAGGGCAGGACTCGATGTGTTCCAAGGGATGTTTTTAATCCTGGTGTCTTTTCTCCTGTGATTCATCCTACCAGCAGCATCTTGGGAGAACGTACTCAGTCCCAGCATATGCCACCATCACTTGGACCCTCCTGTCTCATGCTTGAGGTCTGTTTATGAGGCTGAGAAACGCTATCAAGAAGCCCAGCATAATCCATGGTCTGTCTAAAATATCCACAAGAGCCCTCCTGAGTCACGAAGATGACAAATGTGTATCCAGTCAGGACTGTTTTCCACTCCTTCAGTTTCAGCAATTCAAAACGAACATTTTGAGCATCATGACCCTGTGAAGCCAAATTGTGTGTCCCTTGAGACCACCTCATTCCTTTCTCGCTCCCCCTCCAGCCCCCTCATCAAACAAAGCCAAGAATATGTGCGTCATTGTGACACATAGGCTGCAGGAAGTGATGGGAATAGGATAGATTTTCTCCCTCCTAAAGCCCCGACTGGGTCCCCGCAGCACGAGGACCTTCATTCCCACAGTAACAGGCCTCCTCTGCTGCGGAGCTGGAGGGTAACCTGAGGAGCCATGACCAATCTGATGGCGGATTAGCGTTGTTCTGTGACACTGTCAGCAGCGCTTTGCCGGGCTTTTTAAGAGACTATCCTGCTGTGATTCACAACAAGTCTTGTGTTCGGGAGACACAGAGATCTCATCCAGCAAATTGAAATGCGCTACAGTGAATTTCAGTATTTCTGCTTGGAGGTCTCCCAGGGACTGACCTACGTGGCATCTGCTATGTCAAGAGTAACAGCCACCTGCTACAGAATGCCCGGACTCCAAACCACTGAGAACCACCTGCGACAAACGAGCACGGCCGACTGACTGGGGAGACTGGGACCAGGCTGGGACCACAAAGGCTGCTTCTCAGCTTCTCCACAGTTTGGCAAAGTGAGAAATCGGTTCACTTCATGGCAGCAATTTGTCTAAAACTTGTTGGGTCATGCATCAGTAACTCTTCAATACATTCTGCATTATTCACTGACACATCTTTGTTATCTTAATTACTAATTACAAAAAGCGGGATGACTCACAAGCTGGGCTGGAGAGACCACTGGTTTTCCCACCCTTGCTAGCTGTATTGCTGGAAGGCTGCTAGTCCTGCGCACAGCTGGCCGTGAATGAACTACACCAAAAGCCTGCTGCTCTGAAACCTTCTCACTTCAGTCTGGTTTATCCGCTTGGCGACAGACATAGCATCAGGTACCAAACCAAGAACCGAGCAGAGGACTGAGACCCACTGAAATATGCATCACACCTTGCATGTGAGTGAGCGCTGAGCAGTGTATGAAGGAACGCAGGAATTATTTGCATCTTTGCTTAACAATACCATAGTGCCAGAAGAAATGCTGCATTCCTAACAAGCAACAACAGAAGTGAAACGGGCTGGGGGAAATAATAAGAAGAATGTAGTTGCTTTCACTGGAACATGCCAAGAATACAGGGCTTAGCACCTCTTTTCTTGTAAAACAGTGTTTGTATGTCCTCAAGTATTAGAACCTTGGTTGCGTCTCTCCTTGGGAAGTTCATGCTTGGATCAGCACAGCACTTGCTAAATCCAGCACTGGCCATTACTTGCCTTCTAACCGAAAGCACAGAATGCCATCATTCACAGCACTGTGGTTGCTTGCTGTAGCAACGTTCTCCACAGCAAACTCACCTAGGAGCTTGCTGCGAAACTGGGCCCTGCTTAGTTTGCAGAAGCCAACAATATTGAAAGCCGAGGTAATACGCCTTCAAACACATTTTGATTACAGCAAAAGAACAAAACACTCAGTTGTGCTGCAGCTCCTCCTGTTTTCTCCCTCTGGCCTCCCACGTTACAGATTAAAACAACAGTGCATCTGGCATTTACCGAGCATCAAATACTTCTCCGCGACCTCCGAGAACAAACAGGCCCTGGCTGCCTTCCTCAGAGCTGCTGATAGGTCTCCAGCTTTGTGCAAGGGGTCAGACTTAGGAACTGTCAACAGCTTCCTAATGTATGCTCTTTCTCGGGAAAAGGGGGTCCCAGGTTTTATAGCCTAATAGATTCGTTAATCAGAACACACACAGGCTAGGAGAGCCACTGTTTGTTTTCTCTGACAAGTTTGGCATTTTCCTCCTGGGAGCCAGGAAGCTTTAAAGGCGTAAGACTCTTCTACTTAACTGGACAAGAAAACCAGTCTGGACAAACCGAGACATGTCACTGTGGCTGCTTAATTCTGAGCCAGAGGTGCCATTTTAGAGACTTTACAATAACATCAATGTCAAGGTAAAGGAAATTAAATTCCCCTCCCGCTCCTCCCCTGATGTCTCCATTTTCTCCAGGCCTCCACTCCTGTACCTAAGGACAGAGTTTGGCCCGTCACAGGCACAAAACGTGATTATACTGCTGATAATGATGTTCCGTTCAGAAAGCAGTTCCAGAGGGAGTGCTTAAAGCAAAGCAAGACTGTCTTGTGCAACAGTGGCAACGTGCCCACAAACTGCTTCTGTTCACTCCTGACAGCAGTTTAAAACACAGCAGCATGAAATGGCAAACAGAGTGAGTAAAACTTCTAAATGAACTACACACCCACCTTCAAATCCGCAGTTCTCAAACTGTGATGTAGACACTGCCATCAGAATAAGGACTTACTATAAATAACCCCCGTACAATCACAAAGGGGAATTCCAAGTGTTTCCAAGGCTGTGTAGCCCATCCACTAAAAATAAAACAAGTCTCTTAAAATGTAGAAGCTGCCACAATTTATTACACTTTAATGGACTGGATAAGACAAGAAAATTGTATTCTAAGATTTTATGCATTCAAGGAGGAATCAACAGGGGGATTTCAGAAAAAATTATTTCAGCCTCTTTTCCTCATGTCTTGCTAAGCAGTGAAACTTTCTCTCCTACAAAATCATTCCAGCATCAGGACTAAATCCTCTCTGCCTGAAGGGACCCCTTGCTGTGTTCCTGGCACAAAACAAACGCGATGGTCCACACGCAGTGTCCAGCTCAGCAAGTCTCCAGGCCACCAACTCCCAGCACCCGAGTGTTTATACTGGGGAGGGGGTCTTCAGGGCTTTTCCTATTTCTTAGGCTGTTCCTCCAAGCACCTGCTGTAACGCACTGTCAGAGACAGCTTCTGGGGACAGCTCGATCTTCGCTGTAATGCTGACTATTTGGTCTGAGCCCCTGGTTCATGGGCATGTTCCCATTCTTCCTTCGTGCTATTCCTCCATCCTTCTTCCCTTTGACTGGAATCCCATGGTCTCCACAACCTCTTCTGGCTCTAGTACTCCAGCTATTAAAACACTGCATGATGGGTATAGCTGAGACCAAGGCAGGCAAAGGAGTGCTTAGTCCATCAGCAATTCCTCGCAGGAAGAACATTCTATGATCATTCCGCAGAATGGGAACTAGCTTTACCTTTGATTTGTAAGCGCACCACACACACACACACACCTCCTGTCAAGTCATACAGCGATTTCTCCTTTCACTGGTTGAAGCAATGCTTATATCTTGCTGAAGCCAAAGCATGTCCCACTGAAGTTACACTGAAACCCTGTGCTTAAGTGCTCTGCTGAATCACAGCCATCGTAACTATCCATTAGGTTTTGATCTGGTTAATGTTTGTCCAAATATGGCCCCACAACGGGAAAGCAATGAAACATTATTAAAAGAAGGAAGGACAGCTGGAATTATTTTAGTGTACAACTACATGCACAAACACACACCAAGTAACAGATTGAAAAGCTGTTCTGTTATTCCTCAAATTATTCTTTTCTCATTCCCTTAGTTACAAAACTATTAATTAGGGTCTTATTTTTGTTCCCCCCCGCCCCTTAACGTGCTCAATGCTCATCCAATATACATACACAGTTTATCTTGGCAAAAAAAGAAAGGGTGGGAGAAGAATCTCTGCACAGGGGTAGAGTGGGGGGAGGTGTTTGTTTGAGGGGAGTCACCGCAGTCATCACTCAGTCGCTGTAGAATGGCAGAAGAAGAAAGACTAAGGAGGCTTAATGCCGCGCACTATTTATACATGATAGAGATGTGTATAACTGAAAGGTAATTAAATAAATACTTGCCTCTTCTTCACTCATACACACAAATCTATTCTTTCCATTTCTTAACAAAAAAGCTGGCCTGTTCCAGTCCAGTTTCTTGCAAAGCAGGCCAGCTGCCAGAACATGTAGAAAGAAGACCTCTCAGCACAGAATTAGAACTGACTCCACCCATGACAGCAAGCTACAACAAACGCAAGGTCCATCCTCAGTGAAGTCAGAGACTTTCTTCCTCTTTCTGATCTGAACATTCCCTACTATATCTGAGGTTACCAAAGTCTGCTACCATGTAATTTGCTTACACTTTATCGATGATGACTTACTGGACATCTGCCACTGCACACTCCCAGGCCCTAGCTCGCATGACAGCGCTGACTAAGAGAGGAGCCAGATCCACCTGCCAGCACACGGGCGGCTCCAGCACTTCCAGTTGACGGACTGCAGGAGAATGACACCATTATTTTCTAAATCTTCATGAGCTCTTTCTCTGATGACAGGAGTTGAGGACTTCAATTCACCTTTGCTATTGCAAAGGTACCATATGTTCTGTTTGGACAGCAGAGGTTTAAGAGATAAGCAAACAGACTTTGTGGTATGTTCTGATTTGAAAACACAAGCAAAAAGTCTCTCTTGATCTGCCTGATTTGGCTATTACAAACAGGACAGACATTCTCTTTCAAAAACGGTATTCCATCCATCCATAGCTGATAACGAGCAGTTTTTCAGAGGTACAGAGGACTAGCCAGTTCTCCTGACTGCAGTGAGTGCTGTGTGCCTGTGAGCGAAGGTGTATATGCACCCATTGCAGCCCCTCAACATACGTCTTTTCAAATGGAACCTCCTAACATTGCTCCACCTCAAGGAAACATAAATATCAAAGGCAAGGTTAGCAATAGCGTGAATAAAGGAGCCGCTTGCCCTAAGTTTGGCATGCACAGGAGGCACCACCCTGCCCGTTTCCTGTTTTCCACTAGAACTAGTGCAAGGAACTGCTGTCCCCTTGCCCGAATCCCATCCCAGCAGCCGTGCTTCAAAGACACTGCCCTGGGGATAGGAACTTCAGCACACGCGAACCAGGGACATCCCACACAAGCAGCACGCGGCAGGTAACACAGCAAGAAGGGAGACTTCAATTCCACAAAGTTCACTGTGGCACACGGCCCTGTGGCCAGGGCTCCTAAGTGGGGTGACCGACCTGAAGGTGTCATCCAGCTTTGCTGGTGACCAGCTGTTGGAGACTGGGCCTCGACAGCCAGCACGGTAGCACAGCACTTCCAGCCTCCATTTTCTCAGACTTTGTGCCCACCTCTAGACCGGGGAAACAGCATCACTTGTACTGCCTTCGTAAAGACATTGAAAGCCAGTGGTAGAAAATCCCAAACATTCACATTATCTCACTGGAAGTTTGGATTCTACCTCACCCTTCAAGGGACAACCATCCAGGTAACGCTGGCAGGGCAGGGACCAAACCGTTCCGCAACGCATCGTCTCCTGCCTACCCCGCAGGGACAACCAGCGACCACCTGTCCCCGGGACCGCTAGGACTGACACAACTCTGGCTACAGCAAATGGCAAGACTACTAGGCATTTCCAGAGAAACCTCAGAACTGCTTCATGGATCAGTCCCACACTTTATTAGTTTCATTAAATCCAGTCTAATCTGGCTCATTTTCTGTCACTTTTTTTTTAAAAAAACCCAACTTTTTCCCCATTCAGATTGCAATTCTTCATTTCAGAACAGAACAATCAAACAAATTGGAAAATCCTTTTCCTCTTTTCTGACACTATGGGCTTATTCTAGTAATCTATTTTTAGACCTCTGACATGTATATAAAAATATATATTCCCAGAAGAATTTCGTACCACTATGCAACGTGAACTTGTTAGAGCACTCACTAATGACACACCCAGATTTATCGCTTCCCATGCTCTGTCTATAGTTTATTTTTTGATGTAAAAAAAACAAACCCAAACAAACCCATAACAAACAAAGAGGCAGGTATTTGTATGCTTGGCTAAAAATAATTACTTGTTTTTTATAAGCTGTGCACTGATACAAGATTTATCTTCTTTGTATACAGCTTTTAGGCCAAACCTCCTTCTTTTTATGGAGATTTGATAAAAATCTAGCTATGCCAGTATTTTTAAAACATCTTCTCTCCAGCTCATTTTGTGATGATGAAAACCTAGCCTGTATAGAAAACTACAAATCTCCCCACAGAAAGTCTCAGGATTGTCAAAAATGTAAGATCCGATTACATCTGGACAGACCTGAAGACCCTGATAAATGATTCATATATGAAGGCCCTGCAGTTTTGTGACACCTATCTGTTCTGCCTTCCTGCAAGTGTCTTCAAACATTTCACTCCTGATTTGGAGGACTGAGCACATCTGAGAGATAAGCTGTAGTTTTAACTAAAAACTTGGTAACAAATCTGATTTCCATGAAAAAAAATCGACAAATAGTTTGGAGGAAACACATACCAAGATGATTTCTCAGGTCTTGCTCAGATTTAGCAAGATGGGAGGTACGGGTGGATGAAAGCAAGCAAGTAGGCAAGCAAAGAAGGATGGCACTTACCCTGGAGAAGAGGCCCAAGCTCTCCGCAGCCTCAAGGGTCTGGTCCTAATAACTGAGCACCGACCACTCTTCGGATAGTAAGAGCATCTGATGGGTGCTGAGGCTGGACTGGAGAATTTATTGGTCCATACGGTTTTCAGAGGCCTCCAGATGTTTCAATTGCATTGAAGGAGCCATCTAAACAACTGTTAAAATCTGTGTCTTAACATTTACCTCAAATTTGCATGTGGGACTAAGCATCTTACACTTTTCTCACAAGGTTACCTTTGCTAGTATCTGCAAGGACTGCACTTCCCACTTCATTTATATCTCACTTGGGGTATTGCTGCTGTTGCTTTTAAAACACACTCCTCTGTCCCCTGTACTCAGTCACTAAACTGCAGGGAACATACAGCTGTCGTCCAGTTTAAAAGTTTGTTAAATCTTCAGCTCACATTTAGCATGAAAACGTATCCACGTTGTTAAAACTGCAGATCAGCAATATTGAAAATCAAGCCTTTTTCTATGTGTAAAAATACGCAAGTGGAACTTCTCTGCAAACCTGTTCTCAACGCAGGGCTCCACAAAACTCGCTCTCTCAGACATTTATACTATTAACAACCACACTCCCTCTCTCACACAGGAATGACTATACTCTGTAATCCTTATTACCCTTACAGGCAAGTGGAGTAGGGAACTGGCAGTGCCCAGCTCATCATCAGCTTTACCTTAATAACAGTATTACCCTGATAATATTTATGAGTAGGAAGAACATCTTTCTAGCAGGCATGAATCCTATATGCAAGATCTTAATTCAAAAGGAATTTGGCACCCTATTGCATGTCTCCTCCTGGCCAGGTCTCCAGGTCAAGTACTGCAAGCTGTGATAATGAGGCTTGATTCTGACAATCCTGACCAGTAGCTGTTGTCATCCTGACTGCCTCTAAACCATCAAGAAGACACTGAGTGACTTAGGCAGGGTTTATTTTTGGTATACAAATGTAAAGGAAAAAGTAATTCAATGTCACAATGTCTGCCACAGTCTCCGAGGAAATCAGATTTCAGAAGCACATGAAGAATCTCCCCAGCCCAGAGCATGCCTCCTCTAACCAGATTTCCCTTTCTCAGTCACTCAGGTAGGATTTTTTTGGCTTCTTTTTTTCTTTCTTTTTTAAGTCCAGAACCCTTAAAATTCCACCTTTCCTACAAAAGATTTTCTGCCCCGAGGAAAAATTCTGTCATGAATTGATGTGTACATTATGTCTCGGTAAGTGAATACTGACTAGAAGCAGCTGCCTTTAATGTACCAACAGCAGAGACAAAAAAACAAAAAGATGGGGAGAAGGAGACACAACTGAGTGAGAATACTAACTCCAGCTCTTTTCTTCTTTTGTTTTCTTCTGGCCCCACCATGGAAATCGCACAAACGTGCCCTCGCTTCCCATCAGTTGCACCCTGTTTACACCCCTTTGCAATAGTTCTTACACAGTGCCGATAGGAGCCAGCATAGCTGTCCCTGCCAGCCTCCAGGAGGGACGGGGTTTGAAAGGCTCCAAGCCCGGGAGGCTTTTAAAAGTCGCACACAGTATTCTGTCAGAAAGAGTCAAGTGAGAGACAGCCCGTGCTAAGCTGGAGTAGTACGTAAGACACCGGCAGTTCTGAGAAGCAACAGCCCAGCAGGAGGACAAAGCCATGACACTTGAGGCCTTAAACTCGACATACAGACTAGTTTCAGCTCTGTCGCACAAACTATGTGACATCAAGCACATAACGGACTGTTCCTCAGCCTTCCTATCTTGGAAACAGCAATAAGAATCTTAGTTCTGTCTTTTTAAAACGTGATGTTTCCTTTTTTGAGACCGTCGCTCATTCTGGGTACACATAACAGGGATTTGATCTTAGTTACGGCTTCTAATTGCTATTGTAAAAACTTACTATTGCAGTGTGTTTTAAGATAATGAGGAGACATTTGCCCATACTTGCCCAAAGTTTGCGTGGACAGCTGATGGCTGTAATTCACAGAGCTTTTCAAAGTATAGACTCTAAATGTATGGATCTCTGTCAGCTCAGCACAAACAGCTGCAGCTTCAGAACAGTGAACATAATGGCCACGGGATCCTTGGGCTACTCAAATTAGCACTGCTAAGTACCATAGCAGAAAAGACATCTAGGAAAAAAGGGCAAAGCATAAACTTGTCAAGTGCAGAAACTATAGTATGGATTCATGTTCCTGTCATATCTTCTTTACATTCTTGTTAAATTACTCTACAGAGGGATTTTTAAAAGTCTAGAAGGAAGAACACCACCCATTTGTTTCTCTAGGTCATTTACATATTTATCTATCAACTTTCAACCGAAAAGCTTACTCGTTTCACTCATATTAAATTCTATGGAAATGTTTCAGAACACTGTGGAAGTCCAGGAGTATGAGCACTAAACGTCTGACAAAGCCTTCAGCCAAGGCCCGTCACCAGTAGTGCTAAGCTGTAATGTCTTACTAGCAGGAGATCAGGCTCAGGTAGGTCGGCTCTCTGCTATCATCCTGCTCGAGTACATTGTTTAGCTCTGATAGTACAACAGAGCCACACTTTTCCTGAGGCCACCTCCAATCTCACATCATCGCTGCAGGTCCATCCTACCCAAGAACTGCACACCTAGAGAGGCTGCATGCTCTTACAATGTAGGACAGTGAGTGTGAACCTGAAAAATACGGGTCAAGTCCAGTGATCTATTAAGCACTATTCTCCCAACAGACCTGAGGGACTGAGATCTAAGTTTTTGTGGCAAAGGCTGCAGCAGGATGGGAGACCCACACTGCACTGTATCCTATCCAGAAACCAATCCAGTGTAAGGCTTCAGAAGCTGCGACCAAAACATCGGGCCATTTGGCTCGCTGACGCAAGGCAGACGAACTTCCTCAGGGCAACACAGGAACATTCATTTTCACTTCTCAGCAGCATTTGAAACCCAGGCAGCAGCACAGCAAGGCTAGACTGCAGGACCAGACTTTCAAACAAGCCCAGGGACAGAGATTCAGGTGTTCGTCATCCAAAACCTGAGTTGATATTATGGAGTTCAGATCCTTTTGAGCACTGGAAACACTGCATTATCTAGAGGAAAATGACACAACAATTTTGAGAACATTAAAAGACTGGTCTCCAGTGCTCAAAGGGGTGTGCTAAAATACTTGCCCATTGTCTTGCTTGTCTTTTCACACCTCTTCAGGATCTGAGGAAGACATAATGGATTCAAAGAATACGTCAAAGGAACAAGAACCGCAAGAATAGCCCATACATCCCACCAGCAGACATGTTTCACTACCAGAACTATTTCTGATTCTGAACAGCGGAACAAATAAGGCATAGGAAGTAAAAGAGAAAGAACCCATTAGAAAAAAAAAGGTCAAAGAGATAGACATCACAATTTTTCTGCACTGAAGTCTGTAGAAGTTTTGCTAACAGGAAAAGGCTCTGGGGTGGTAGAGCAGTTGCACACTTCTTTTTCAACCAGTCATCAGGATTATTATTACTAACTTCAAAGGCAACAGCACTAGGCTTAAATCCCAGAGCCTACGCTGCTTTTGGTTATACCATTACACATTTCACCATAAATCAACCATCACCAAATTTAAAACAACTCTGAGTGGCGAGTGTGGCGCAACACTGCGCAACGACGCAGGGAAACACAGGCACAGACGATCTACTGATGCGACCCCTGTTTTATACAAATGCCTGACATAAGACACATGCAAAAACTAGAAAAAACCCAGCACGATCACAATACTTCCCTTGTCACTGGGATGACATTTATTCTCAACCAGCCTTTACAATGGCTCCAGAAACTTACTTTGCCTTAGGGTGAGAAGGAAACATCTAATTAAGCAGCCTTAAAAATCTGGTTGTCAGGACTTAAACCGTGCTTTACACTGGGCAGACTTTGCAGGAGCTTGAACAAGACTGGACTAGAGAGGGGTCCTAAAAACAGCAAAAGTGGAAGCTATCCAAAGAGAAACACGAAAATCGCTCAGTGAAACTGCCCTTTTTTCTCCTCAACAAAAAGTCTTGTTGAGTGCCTCTCTTCCCCTCTCTCTAAGTTCATTCTGATTCAATGCTTGCGGAAGCTAAACTTTCATTAGGCTTTGCATCCTGCATGCTTAATTCACTCTTGAGCTTTGTCACCCAAAAGTTGAATGTCTGGGGGGCTGTAAGTAATGAACAGGACATCACAACCCACGTGATAATAGCACGGTGCGATACCAGGAACAGAGAGGACCTTTCTACTTCTAAGACTGGCAGCATTCATTTTTCTCCTGCCTCTACTGAAAGCTCCACAAATACAAAAGCAAAGTCCACAACCAGCATAAATCCTCTGTGTAAATCTGGGATTATTAAGGACTTCTGCAACACAACTACTTGCAACTGCTTCTCCCCCTGTGAAAGACAGATCCTTGAAGATCCAAGCTAAGATAGCCACAAACCTCTAAGTAGTATCTAAGGCTATCATAAAAGTTTATGGGCCACACCTGCATAAGCCATAGTTCTGATCTCTGTCCAGACTGGCTCCAGTTACTTAACCTCTTAGTTATCTTCAGATCAGAAGCAAAGGGCTCAGGCATTGAATGGTGCTTAAACCCACCCAGAGCTGGTGGGTTAAATTATGACTCCACAACACTGCCCCACATCTTTAACTAAACTACAGGAGGGAAGGATATCAAACCTTGGAGATCTGTTATCCCACAGCTTACATACATGGCCTAGGCATGAAATCAGCTGGCTATATGTTTAGGTAGAGTGCCAGGCATAGCAAAATTAAAAACAGTAAGAAAATTAAAAAATAGCAGGGGTTTCGTCTAGACATGATTAAAAGGGACATACAATGGCTTAAAGAAGAGGAAAAAGTCTTAGAAGACCTGGAGCATCAACTACTCTCGCAACAAGGCCTAGTTCTGTTAAATTTCTTTTCCACTACTTAGGTCATTAGTATGTGCATTTCAGCACAGGACTTCAAATTCTTCTGATGCCTTGGCTACCAACTTCAGAAAGCTGGGATGGATCAGTTATAATTGTCCTGTTTCTTTAAATTCTCTCCCAAGAAATCCATTACTAGATACTAGGCTAGACGGGCCTGAGGACTAGCCCAATATGGGAAATTCTTATCAGCCCAAATCACACAGATGCACGAACACTAAGGGCGAGGAGTAGAACCTGGAGGCCTGCAGCCAGTGAGAGCCCTTCCACTGCAATGCCCACCTCTAGACTTTGTTGTCGAAGCCACTGAGACTCGGACATACTTGCAGCAGAGGGAGAAGCAGCGCAGGTCACGTACTGCCAGCCACCTCTGTACGCTCACCTTCGGCCACCCTGCTTCTGCAGCAACACCGAGCCAGCACAACCACACCATTCTGGCTAATACAAGTCAGTCCATCTTGTATTTCCTCTTCTGCCCATCACTTCTTTATCTCGTATCTACATATATAACAGTCTGCTCCATTGACAGGTCATGAGCAGGGTGTTCCTTTGCAAGATTAAGCAACACATCACAGCATTGCTGGAGCAGTGATCAGTGTGGTGTTGATGGGGGTCTCCTGAAGAAATTCCTCAAGTATTTCCTGCAAAGGAGGCTGACCTTACCTGTTGGCTCTAAACAAGCAGAGCCTGCCTATTGGACCAGCTGTGACACACAAAGTCACACGAAGCCAAAGGTGCTGTTATTTGAGCACTTAAGTTATACGGCAAACGGCTTATGAAGTTAATCAGGAAGCACTAAGGTGGCAATTATGTGGCTGTCATGTGGACTTATGCGGAAAGGTCACTGTCACTGAGCAATTAGCTAATGGAGCATTTCTAGTTACTGAAGATTGTCAGAACTTGGTAGTCAGATCTATCCAGAATACCTGAGAACAAAGATTATCCAGAGTCTACAGAGAAATTGGAAAGTGGATTCAGTAAAGCCCTGAGTTAAGCATTTCTTTTCCTTTTGAATCACCTGTCATTTCTATCTGTTACAGTACCGTCACATAGTAATACTCCTGGGATGAAGAAATGCTCTGGGGAATAAACCTCGATCTACCATGCACTGATCAGAACTGGAGTCAAACTTTCCCAGATTTTACAAGAAGATTTTGCATTTCCAGGGTTCTGGATCACACCAACACGGCCCCATAGACTGAGCATCTCTCACCTCATTACTGCTAGAAGATTCCTCCATCGTTCTTTTCTAAGGACAATTCCTTCCAGTAAACTTAACTCTGAACATACAGCTGTTGGCAATATTAAAAGATGGTCCTTGAAAATGTAAAAAGTGACATCCTTAATTAGCATTAAAAATTTAATGCGTGGTGTTTTAATTGAAAAGAGATGACTCTTTCAAGAAAAGGTTTTCAAAGAAACACAGAAATCAGTCATCTGATGTCCCTAAATCTTGAAATATATTCTCCCAAGATCAGAGAACACAATTCTGCTTCCAGCTCTGCCACTAATTTTTCTTTACATCTTGGTCTCGCAACACATGCAAAAGAACCCTCAATATACTAAGTTGCCATGTTTCTCATCTCTTTGCGGTTACTGCACTGCAAGATACTTGACTAACAAAAACACACTTCTAACAGCTAGATTTCCAAAGACAACCTCAGACTTCAAGTTGAATTCTCTCTCTCTTTACACATCTGGTCACACAGGTTCTGATTTTCAGATGAGCATTGAGCAACACAGTGCGTTTCTGTACAGACCCTTTTCAGGGCAGCATACAGGCAGATGCTCCTAAACTGCTTGGATACCATCACGGGAAAGATTTTGGGGAGGACACACAGAGTGTGAGGAGGAGGACTACAACCCCGGCTGAACAACTCATGACTTGCGTTGGTTTTTGAAAGGGAAAATAAAAAAGGGAGACACGGCATACAAACGCAAGGTGAAAGTTCACCTCCCTGCCATAAATGCGGGCGGGCGACAGTGAGGGCCAGAAATCAATGTGCACATTGTAAGTTGTTTACTCATCCCTGCATGCAGATGAGTGAGCCATCTGACTGCGGCACATCGCCGCCCTGCCAGGAGCAGCATGGTGCCTGTCTCCACTCCAGCGCGGCCACTGAAACGAGCTGATACAGACTCGACGGCGCCAGCAAACCTGCAATAACTTGTTCGTTGCCACAGTGCCCATCCCATCACCTATCTCCATTCACACTCCTCCTTATTGCTCACCTGATAACGACAGACCTGACTGTAATTGCTGGGGTGTGCTGCAGAGCGGCAGAGAAGCGGATAAGAAATATCTATCCCTTCTCTCAGCACAAATGTGTAAAAGTTTGTTCACGGTTTTATGAGGCATGGAGCAAACCAGCTGCTTTCCCTAAGAGCCGAGGTGTTAACTGCTGAGGTATTGCGAGGTGGCTCCTGCCAGCCCGCTGTGTCTCTCCGGACAGGTCAACAGACACGCTGCTGTGTCGGGCTGAAACAGGTGTTAGGAAGGAAACGATTTCATGGTGGAAGGTGGGACGGGGGTAGGGATTTCTTGAAGTTTTAAAGGGCTGGAAAAACTTGCTTTCGATTCAGGCTTCAAACAGAACATACACGCCTGGGAACTGAAGGCTCTCCCTGCCAAGTCTCTAGGTCTCCACCTCTGCCTGGCGTTGCAGGCCTGTTTCCAAAGCTCCAAGCAGGATTCATCTGACTCCAGATCTACAGCATCTCCTTCCAGGCTGTCAAACAGTGAGAGCGGATTCTGTGATGCAGTTGCAAGTCCAGTAATGATCAAATTGAGATTTCTGACTCATTTTGTATATAGGCCACAGAACAGCTGTCAAGCTGCAAAATGTCTTGGGTGCAGGAGCCAGGCATTAATCAGACAAGAATGCTGCGATTTTGAGCACAGGCTCTTATTAGCAGGCTTTTAATAGTACCTGAATATATACACACAGAAGGATATTTCTCCTGTTTATTGGACACTTAGTCCTGTCACCTGGGGAAGGCAGGTGTTGCAAACTCCATTAAGAAAAGCCAGAAGGAGGATTTTCACCTCATTTCATCTGCACATAAAGCTTATTCAAAGGAACAGGCTAATCCTCGGCCTCTGCCGAGGCTGGCCAAAAAACTGAAGGGACAGTGTGTTTTTGACAGCAATGGCCAGGCATGGGTGTAAGATCTGAGAGGTACCTCACCAAGGCTACCAAACATGTCAGTCCGTAGAATGTTATAAATGGAGGGATCACACTGGCTAATGCAGGTTTCCAGCTGTGCAAACAAACTCGTAGAAGCTTGCACTACAAATCCCAAATGAGTCGGGGAAATACAGCAAAGAACCATTATCCCAGCAATTCATCAGGCCCCTTTGCTTCACAAAGCACCCGAGACGTGAAGGCACACTGAATCGCTGCTCAGCACACCATGTCCTACGACTGCTGGACTTCACGCTGATACGGGATGGCACAGACGGCATCTCAATGTCTGGATAAAGGGGCTTCGGGTGTCTCTGATTTAAAGTAGTTATGCATCACATAAGACACTGTAGCCTTAAATCATAGCCCGCTGGTGACTTCGAGATTACTTTTTGCTTCTTCCATGCAGGACAAACTGGGTTACAGAAACTTGGGACTGTGGAAAATGGTGAAGAGACAGAGGTTGTGGGAGAACAGGACTGCAGAAGAAAGAAAGGTGAAGTTGGAATTTCTGGGCACTCCAAGGGTAGGAGATCAGCTAGAAAAGATGGTGCAAAGGGGACTGTGGAAAGGGTGTGAGAGGGTGGGGGCAGAAAAGAAAAACAAAAAGAAAAGGGGGAGGGG
>Ga0065711_1030209_pt1 | contig 33310 bp, 14 predicted proteins | sample Hoacrofraction12_FD_59098 | JGI IMG/M metagenome (GOLD analysis project Ga0065711, IMG submission 59098) | Hoatzin crop microbial communities from Cojedes, Venezuela - Epithelial fraction 12 v2 (version 2) | ecosystem: Host-associated > Birds > Digestive system > Esophagus > Crop | place...
GATTAAAAAAAAAAAAAAAAAAAAGACAGAAATAGAAGTAGTCTGTTTCAGCATGAATCCAGCCCTCCACTGGGAACAGTTCACTAATTATTTGAAAATTAAGTTATCCAGCTCCTATCATCAACATTTGGAGCACTCCTATGTCATGGACTTCTTCCCATTATTTGCAAACACCCTACTTGCAAAACTTTAATCAGTCTCCTCCTAGATTACCAATAAGAAATTTTCCCTGACATCTATTTATCACCTATGTGTTATTCCCCTTCATGATTGTTAATAAAAGTGGGACTGATAAAGTCAGAAGTAAACTGTAATATACTCCAGCATAGAGAAGAAAAGCCATACTATTAAGTCTAATCCAGATAATCAGTAGTAGAAGATTCTGTCTCAAGCACCCATCATTTTTCTTGGAGTTTGACCATGCAGATATTAAGGCAGAGGGAATGGTATTGGAGAACTTATTTTCACTAATGTTCCTTCATCTTTCTCTCAATTTACACAGCCCTCGAAAAGTTCTCTCTGGAGTCCAGAGGTCCTTGAAGCCAGCTGGTCAAGTACATCTAGTTCCTCACTAGCACTGCCAGCCTCTAGTTGTAGTGCTTGAATGCCACTTGCATAATTTGTGTGTTTTCTGGTCAGTGTCTTGTTGCCAGGCTTCATAAGGCTGATCATTTTTCTCTGTATTTAATTTTCACTATCTAGATGCACTTTTACACTTTCTATTAATTCATTTTCTTCAGCTTTTCTCTCACTCTTATCCACTCATTTTGTATGTATGACTAATTTTAATTACTGTGGCATTCCCAGCTGGGAAGCTAATGGGAGGCTTGATACTGCTTTGGATTGGTGCCCAAAAGGGCTGCGCTCTCACCAGCCGCTGGTGTATTTTCAAATAAGACAACAGAACACCAGCAATATTGTGAAGCAAACCCATCCAAGGAATGCTATAAACTGGAGGGGAACAGTGTCCCATGCTTTTCTAAGGCAAGGCATGAGCAGGATGCAAAAGCTTCGTCTATGCTGTATGTGATGAAGGTAGCATAGATACAGTGGGCCGAATTCAGTGTGGTCCATGACCTGGCTCTGCTCAGCCATACATTCACATGTCCATGGTGTCACACAGTCCAATTTTCCGTTACTCAGCTCTCAGCTGCTCTGTACCATGGGATGTTGGATCCTTACAGTAAGGCACCTCTCTGGCTGTCATCTATATCTCTAAGCAACTGCATAGCTGCAAAGGAGAGGAACTATTTCACACAGCAGTGATGGCTTGTTGGCGTGTGATTGACTTAGATGGGCATGTTGCCTAGACTGCCAGCTGGGGAAATGGGAAATAAAGTAGCAGTTCACCTCAAAGAGAAAAAGACCTCTGAGTAGCATCGGAACCTAAAAATATCATTTTTATTTATCTTAGTATATTTCTCGGGCATTCCAATAGATACTTCACACAAAGAGCAGGAAATGCCTCTGAAGCACAATGTCCTCAGAGAAAACTGGGAAAGAAATTTGAACCTCATCTACACACAAGAAGCACTCAAAATCATGAGAACTAAAACACACACAATGAGAAAACCGGAATGTACAAGAGTGATTTCACCACAGTAAAATGGAGAGGGCTTCTGGGCACGTAAGTGTCCAAGGTTTGGAATAGCTGGGAAACTGGCTGATGAGGTAGCATCTCATCAGTGTGTCACTAGTGTGTCATCAGCAGCAATATGCTAGCCTGTTATTGCCACTGCTAGCCTATTACAAAAAGAAATAACTCACAGCCTTTGTGAGCCTGAATTAAATGTGATATATTTCTGAATCAAAATAAACTCTTTGAAACAATTCTCTGCCAATTAACCTACTGGCAGCAGCACTGTCTGATTACTTCTGTGACTCTCAGCTTCTCAGGCAAGAGTGAAAATTTTCCTACAAAAGGTTTCAGTGTGTTCTTTTTCTGGTCAGGTTACTCACCAATGTTACCAGAAACATTCATCGCTTCAAGGCAAAGCTTTTAATGGCCAGATCAGAAAAAGAATTGTGGGTAGGGTTAAAAACCTGAAGCCAAAATGAAGCTCTAGGTCCCCTTTCTCTTTGTCCTGTTCAATAACCTGGGAGGTGTCAAAATCACAAGCATCAACATTTTCTCCAGGAGAATTTCCCCTCTGCTGTTCTGCTTCTGACCACAGCCAGCTGCAGCTCAGAGCAGCACAGCCTGCCATCTCTTTCATGCCTGGCCTATGAATGATTCTCCATTCATTCATCTTCCGAGCGTGATTTGTTAGACACTGTTAGATCAAGTCTAATGAATCTGACTCTGAAAAAGAATCCTGCTTGAAGTGGTCCTCCCAAAAGCTCAGTGGTTTCTGTAGTCATTTGCCATGTGGGAAGTATACACTCAGTCTTGTCTAAGGGAATGTGAACCTTCAATTCCCAAGACACTTCCATAACCACTGGATTGTCATATATCTTTAGGTGAAATTGTCATCAGAACAGTCTTCTCCATCCTTAATGTCAACTTCTAATGTCCTTGGGCACTTAGTGTTCTAACCAGTAAGTCAAACACACGTGAAGCCACACTTTCTCTGGCTCCAAGAACATATAGCTAGTCCATGCAGGCAGAATCAAAATATTCTGCTGCCCTCTGTCATAGCTTGATTAATATGTGTTTCCTTAGGACATGACGTGAATTTAAATTATGAACGCCCAGGTTAAAAAAAAAAAGCAGGCTTGTGTCACTATTGTTTCCTATAGTGTTTTGGAAGACAGACATATCTCAATTTCTAAGGGCTTACATATACACAAAAAGATTCAGAAAAGTGCATTTTGAAGGGAAAAGGCATCTTCCATCAACAATGTTTGGTACTTCATGAATGCACAGTCTGAAACACTGTCCGCATCTTTCAGCATTTCTCTAGGAGGATCTTAAACAGAGCTTTTGCAATTGGCCCATGATCTTCTCCAAAACAAGCCCATGTCCAAGGAAAGTGCTAGATCACATGGACAAAAATTGTCCATGCAAGTTCATACACCTTTGCATCCACACCTCTCACAAGCATTCCAGCTGCATTAAAAATCACTCATAAGAAGACCAAATGGACTTCGACAACATCATTGGAACAGAGTGCATTTACTTCAGGTACCAAAAGCTGTGCTCTGAAGTATATATAAATTCCCTTTATAAAGAGCTGACAACCCTTCATTCTTAGCAAAAAAATGACAAATTTCAGCAGAAAATGAAATATATCCAGGCAGGATAAATCAAAGGTCTTCATTTAGGATGCACCTTAAAAAGCCCGCTGTGTGTGGAAGTTTACGTACAAAGGAACTGGTAAAATTTGACAGGAAAAAAAAAAATTATAGTGTGATTTATTGGCACTCAGTCCTCTACTGTTTTGAAACAAGATGTTCAAGAAATTGAGTCAAGTTGCCACAGAATGAACTTGAGTTTAGATGTGTCAGATTGTACAACTGCAGAACTCCCTTCTCCTTTAGCAGCCTGGTCCTCAGCATAGAACTTAGTTATATTTACAGACAAAATTCTCAAGTTTGATCATTTCTGTCAGAAATGTTAAAATGGAAATGGAAAGTGTTAAGTACTGATTTAAAGCGATTAATAATTAATTTAAAAAATTGTTTCAGGGAAAACTAGGCACGACTTTTTTGGTTGGTTCAGAAGGTATAAAGTGTAGTAAGTTCTTGAGAAGAAACAGTGATCTCAGAGTAAATGAGGGCTGTCTTCAACACTTGCATTTAATACTGAAACTGTTATAAGATACGGTTCATGCATTATTCTAGAGACTGCTGAGTGCAATAAAAAATAATTTTGTCTCTGCAGGGAGGGTAAGAAAAAGTTTAGGCATTGTCATCTGTTCTAATCAATGTTTTTTATAGGTAGCCTAATTTCTTCATTCTTCATTTCCCCCCACGGAAAGGGGAAATGGGGCTTCAGGCGACGAGTAAGCATAGCAAGCAACCTAACCAATACTTTGAGAACACAGAAAAAACCTGAAAAGGTTTTATCACTTTAATATCAATTGGACAAATGCAATTATTCTTGATTGCTATCAATCAAATGTTTCTGATAGTTGATTATTAAGGAGCAATTATTGAAATACATGAGGGGATGAATTTGAAAGTCTGCCTTTTTCTATTTTCATGCTGAATACCCAGACACTGAAGTTTGTTGGAGCTCATAGTTACAGTGATATTTTTGCTTTATTTCTCATCCTGCTCATTTTAGAGACAAAATGCTATATTTCATGCATATTGGCTAAGCATTTTGAAAAGGACCCTGATCCTTGAGAATGAAATGGATGTTTTTGTTGTTCATTCTCATTTTTTCTTGCTTTTTACATTAGCATGTTAGGTTCCAGCCCAGGAAGCTGAACTTGCCTGTGTGGGATGACTCCATTTAAAATTTCTCAGTCAGGTGGCTAAGGACATCTGTTGGTTTTGGTCTGGATGTGCTGTTCCCCCTGAAAATCCAAAACAATTGCACACATGGACTTTGAGCACTCTTTTGCACCAAAGAATTAAATGGTTCCATACCAATGTTGCCATATTTTCAGAGTATGTAAATCCTTATTGGAAAGTCTGCTAGAACAGAAGGAAAACAGAGAGTGTTGAAGTAATGCTATAAAATGCAACAGGGTGTTTCAAAAAGCCCACAAAAAGATATTATTCTATGATAGTTACATATTGATTTCCGAAGTGCTTGTTTTCTTTTAGTCAAGTTCAATTCTGTGAGTCACGTTAAATTCTGTGTATCACATTAAATTCTGCATATTTTGTACACTCATATCTCCTTATGTTTGAGGGCCTCACTTTTTCCATTGCAAATACCTGTTTTACATAGCCTGAACTATGTAACGGATGCAGAAGTGTCACTCCTATTGTGTATTGCTATAACCGAAAGAACATTAGGATTTGTTGTGTAAATGTGAGAACATGCCATCTGTTTGGCAATGTGAAGCTGAAAACTGAGGGAAAACATCAGAGGTGTTAGAATACCTACCAGCTGGAAACTGAGGCAAAACATAAGAAGAAATAAAATATCTGCCAGTTGGAAAACAGAAAGATACAGCTGGTTGCAAAATGCCTGTTTTAAGGGTGCAAATTCAGATGGCAAGCTGCAGAAAGACATGCTGGGAAAAAGTTCCTAAAGACAGCCTTTAACTAGAAAATTAGTAGACGTGAAGAAAATGCTGGGGAAGGTGATCTTGAAAATATGTTTTTTATTGTGGTGTAGATACCACTGTTCTGACACACTATATATCTGTGATGTTTGTATTCGCAGACAAAAGTCAGTAGAAAAAGATATTAAGGGAAGGAACAAAATAACTTTGGTAGGAAAAATTACAGAAGTGTTGTCAACTCCACAGCGGTCTCTGTGTGGTTCGGTAATTAATAACTTCAGAAGCAGAGATAAACACTTTACTGTTCCTGTTTATTTGATGGTCATGATTAATTAAAGTACAAGTTTCCTTTAAAAATTCAAGACTGCCTTTAATTATATTACTAAGTGTGGCACTTCATTCTTCAGTAGCATTACACAGTGCATGCAGCCAGTTTTGCTGATTGAAGAGGTTTAAAAAATAAGGCAGGCTGCGTGGACATTTAGTAGCTGACTACAGCAAAATTGGTTAATGACTAGTATCATCTAAATGAGGCAGCAAGCTGAAAGACTCATAATCTCTCCCCATGCACAAGTTTTAATTAAATAATTATAATGTCCTTGTTGTAATTATTTATCAGTAACTATGCTCTTGAGTATTGTCTCTTTTGCTTTCATCTGTTCTGTCAGCTCAGCTGTACAATGAAAAAATCAGTTTCAAAGATCTGGTATGATTAATTCTTACTACTGAGGGCCCTATTCTGCTGCCATTATTCAACCTGATTAGTACTTTAGTGCACAATTAGACACATTGAATTCAGTGGTTCTATGTGTTCATTAAGGTGCTGTTCAAAGCGGTGGCAGAACTGGACCCCAAATAACAACAGATTTGGGACTGATGGTCTAAAAGAACAGCTAAGATACCAATTCACATTTTCATCTTCTTGGTGAGAAGCCAGTCAAGAAAAGAGCTAGCCCCATGAAGGCTTTGGGTGCCTCTGAGGCTAGTTCAAATGCTTGGTGTCCATCCTTGCACCCGGGGACATGGAAAGACAGCTCAGCTGCCACAGTCTTTGACTCCCTGCTGAACTGTGGGTCCCATACGCTTTCCTTCCTGCAGCTGAACAGACTCACTCTTCTGTTTGCAATTATCGGTCTTTGCTTTAAGCAACAGCCTGGTTGATGGAGCACTTGTTGAGGCTATGGAAGACCCAAATTTAACACTCTCCTCACCCTTAGGGGGAGCACAAAGCATTTTCCCACATTACAGAAGACTGTTCTGAATTATAAGACTGGTTCTCAAAGTCTGCTACTGTGCTATCTATCAGCAGTGGAAACTGCAGTCACACAGGTACGAGCTCAGATCAAGTCGCTCTGCAAGTCTCTGTGGCTTCAATCTAGCCTCAAGTTTCTTGGCATCTCAGTAGCTAACAATAAGGTTGCAGTTTTTAAATAAAACTTAAATTATTTTGTTAAGCTGTTTTAACAGGTAAACTGCCTTGACACATAAAAGTGCATGAATAATGAAATCTCAAACACAGAGATGTCTTCCACTGCGACACAACAGAAACCAAATAACCTGAATAAGACTAAAATGAAAAGAATTGATCTTCAGTATCTCTAAAATTTATTCTTAAAGCTGCGAACAACCTTGAAACACAGAACGTCAGCATAAGAAAGTTATGTGTATTGTATAAAGAAAAAACCCCAAATCACGAGCTGCAAGACAAACTGTAGTATCATAACCAACAGTGTTCCTGCCAGCTCTCAATCATATGATTTGGCTGTTATCAATACAGCCCTGCTAAATGCAGCTAGATGGCATCAGTAACTGCACTGCCTCAGCCAAGTCGGTTTGCTTATGCTTGCACAGCATTTGGTTACTAGCCTGCAAACCCAAAAATGAGCAATGAAACAGGCAAAGCCAAACAAAACCTAGGGGCTACTTGAACCGGCAATGAGTTTTTTCGGCAAAATGCACTGCTTTGTTAATGTATGTGTTGTACTCGTAGAAATCCGTTCTTACGTTGAAGATGAAATTTCTAGGCCCTTGGAGAACATGTAGGGATGAAACTTTCTCGAATGGGTAGAGTAGGTGTTAGTCCTGATACTTCTTCTTTCATTATGTGTGTGTTATGTATCTGTGTTTAGAGACATGACAAGCAGTTACTTCTGGAAATATAAATAAAGATTAATGTCTCAGCATTCTGCTTTCTAAAATGGAAAGTATTGGAATACCTGAAACTATATATCGCTCAGTTAAGAGGCATTACAAACTATTATTAAACCTTAATCAATGGTGTGCAATTGTTACAAAGTAAGAATGGCTTGGGAAAGCAGATTTCTCATAAATGCTTGGTAAGGTACAACTTCATGCAGAAAGTAAAAAAAAAAAGACATCTTTATTCAGGGATCCTTGCAATAGTTAGATGTAGATGGAAGATGTTTTTCTCTCCCCTTATGCAACCTATATTAAGAATGCAAAATTTCTCTCTAAAATCTTACCAATCAGACATGAAGACGTGACTGGGTCTGTACCGGTACCACTCAGACCATCTCTTTCAGTAAAGGATTTGAAAATTAGCAAGGAATATAGAATGACCAAATGCAGTAAAATTTTTTATCTTCAATCATAATACATAGACTCAAGAGAAAAGGGTTGATTCCTAAGCTGTACACAAAATTTAATCAAGAAAGGGAAGACAGTAAGGTTAACCAAATGGAAGCATGCCTCGTGCACTTAGACAAAGCCAGCTTTCACAGAATATTCTGCAGGTGGTACCTGGATCCCACTGGGATCCGGCACATGTTTCTTAGTCTTGATGCAGCTTGCTGGAGATGGTGGGGACAGAAAGGATCCCTTTCCTCCAAGTGGTGTTTGTGTTTGCACTTCCCAAAATTCTTCTACTAGTGACCTGAATAATAGACATCATGGTGGGCAATGTCCCTTAGTATCTGCTGGGTTGCCTGCTTAACACTCCTCTTAAGAAAGTTTGCACTATGCAAAATTAAAACCAGTTATCAATCTTGTTATAGGTCGTTAGGCTTCTCATGAGGAAAAAATCATTTTTGCATAGATTGAATTATAATTTTCAACAACAAGTTTTTTTAAAAGGGCTAATAGTCAAAACGCATTAAAACCAACAGTAAGAAATTCTTTAACTGTATCGGGAAGAACACACTAAATAAGTGTCTAGGTCAACTGGACCACTAAAATTGTAATTAAAAAGGATGAAGAGATTGTGGAGAAATTACATGAATTCTTTGTAATCAGTCTTCACTAATGAGGATGAGGCAGACATTTCTAACTCAAGGTTAATTTTTACAGATGAGGCATTGTCAGAGAGAGTGGCCTCTGAAGATGAGGCATTAGAGCAACTAGATAAAGTTAATGGTAGAAAATCCCTGGGGCTGGATAGTATTCATATGAGAATTTTAAAAGTGAAAAACAAAAAGTAGCTGAACTACTAACTAAAATATGTAATATACCTCTAATAGTAGGAGCCATTCCCAAGGATTGATTTTTATCTAAAGAAAGAAAGAACAAAGGATGACCTTGGGAATTATAGAAATGGGAACAGTGCTTTAGTACCACTGAAACTGTCCAAAACCAGCCATTAAAGGACCTTTTTAAAACTACCTAGGTATTATTGCTATAAATACATGTTACATTTTTCAATTGATGTTCACAGCTTCTCTGGTTGCATTTTTTATTTTTCCTACCTCACAAAAATCCAGGAAGAAAGCCACAGAGGTTTAACTAGGAGTACAAGTAGGTATAATTTACCTTGACTTCTAAAAAGCTTCTGACAATGTCCCTTGCTAAAAACTGTTGTCAAATAATGACGACAGCAGACTGAGAACAAAAAATCCTGTCATGTATCAAAAACTGGTTGGCGGATGCGATATGGTTTGTGAGTACTCATCAGACAGGCTGTCTGAGTGACCCAAGATTTAACATACTGTAAATTTGCAAATGGTCTGCAGGAAGGATAATCCATTTTTCCAGGCAAATTCTTCTTTTGCAGAGGCTAGAAGAGCTGTATCACTTAAAAAAAAAAACCAACAAACCCACCAGAAATGCCTGCAGCAATCTTTGGGAGAGCCCAGGAGGACCCTTGAGCTGTGGGGCATGTGCGTGTCTGAAGACCATGAGATGAATGCCCACTCCTCAGCACTCCAGTGGGACGTGTTGCCGCAGAGCTGCAGGCTCAGCTTTTGAAAATAAACTGCAACATGCAGGAATAAAACCACCGAAGGAGGGCATAGGCTACCTTTTGGTCTGTAGAGCCAGGATTGTACCAAAAAAGAAGGCAAAAAAACCAGGGAACTTCTTCAAGCCAAACATCCAGAAAGTTCTCACATTTTACCTCACTACTGCAGTTAGCTACAGGCTCTTTGACTCTGGTCTTTCTTTCATGAAAGAAACAACTATTTTGGGAGGATATTTACTTTGCTAGTTATGTTAAATTGTTGGAGAATGTTGCAGAAAGAAAGATTGTGAAAATCATGATGAATAATGGAGATAGGCTTATTCTGTGGCACATTAAATCATTAGGAATAATATGCAAAGCTATACACAATGAATTACTAGATGGAAAATATTTCACAGATAATTTTGCATCCCAAGCTCTCTCACAATCTGTGATGACCTGTGAAAGAAGTAGATTGATGCAGAAAAGTGGTCTGCAGCTAAATCCAGCACTTTCTGTGAATTTTCTCATTAGCAGAACTGTAAGTTTTGGCAGGTGCTAACTTGCTTACTGTAATCACAGTTAAAGTCTGGAACAGTGTTTAACAAAACAGTAACTATGGTTCTAACTGATTATCGACAAGAGTGGGGGTAGAGCAATATAGCTTTTGACATCATAACAACCTCAATGCTGCTTAAAGTGAATCTTTATAGCTTTTGCTAACCTTTAAAAAGAAGAATGCTGTCTTTGTGACATTTATGGATTATTCTTTTTGCTGCTGAGGAGCAAAATATAGATAACTATGTTTTAAAGTTTTGTTGTAGTTATATAACTAATGAGATGTTGCTACTTTCCAAGAGGGGAGACAATAGTAGATTCACTTTGTTCTTAATGTAACTGCATCATATTAGGGCTTCTGGCAGTTTAGCTGTGTTTGTCAAAGGTATGGTTTCTTCATAACTGTAACCAAATAGGCCAGTGAAACTTTCTAGGGCATTGTAGACCAGGCCAGAGTGACTTCTTCATTTACATGTTAATGGACTCTGCTCCAAGTAAAGTTAATTGAAGAACATGCATAAAGATTTGTTTGCTCTGTGGACAGATGCAATGGAAAAATCTCTTTAAAGCTGTACACTAGGGTATGAATATTGATGTGGATATGAAAGTAAATTATTATGGGAAAGTCATTTTTATCACATACGCAATATAGTTTTAATTCCACAGAGGGGAAGACATATATGCAGTTCCATACATTCCTTAATTTCAAATAAGAGACAGCAGTGATTAAGAAACTAATATACTCCTTGTTTCCCTATTGTGCTTCCTGCAGTGTTTCTATATTTCTAGTTCTAAATTGCTGATTCTCAGGGGGGACAACCTCAGGGGGGTGTACAGTCTACCCCTGAAGCTTCTACGAATATGTCAGCTGGCCTATGTCTTTCCTTTTCCCTTGCGTTTTCTCCGTGTCTTCTTTTGAAGACATGTGAAAACAGAACGTTTCCTCTGAGGCCCCACAAGCAAACAAGGTTGGGGACAGGTTTGCTGGAGCTTGAGGTGCAAAGGTGTTTTCCTACCAGCTCCTTGGCCACAGCCCACCAAGAGACAGATATGCCTTGAGCAGCATACACCTGCAAAGCGAGATGAGGGACTGCAGGCTGGCACCGCAGGAATTTGAAGCAGATGGAAGAAGTGTAGATATTCATCCATTTGTGGGCATCGAGCTAGGAGAAAGAGATGCCCAAATTATTCAACCGGAGAAAAAGTGCCCAGGCAAAAAAAAAATCCTTGTGAGAAGTGTTTAGGCTGCTATATTTTGGGACAATTCCTTTCAGAGAGCCTACTTGTGACTCTGAACAGCTCATGACTCAATTCACTTGTCTAAACATAAGATCTACTGCCATCTCAGAGATCCTTTGACTCCAGCTGTCATTGCAAGAGGGCACACCTTTAATATACCCTGTGTTATATCTGACACCCCCATATAGATATCTGAGATACTCTGGAACCTCTAAAATGGTACCAGGCACCTATGCTTAAAAATAAGGCTAGCTTTCAGGATGGGATTCAATTTGAGATTAAGACACCTGGATGTAGACATCTACGTGTAGCTGTCAAAACATGACCCGAGTACCTAAATCCCCATAACAGACCATAGGATTAAAGTCAGTTGCCAAAACACAGTGTGATTTGAGATACACTTGGGGCTATCTGAGACATCCACATGGGGCTGGCAGATGTGACACAGTCCTGAGACCTTTCGGAGTGGAAGCTGGAGGTGTTATGGATTTGCATGGCAAGGTTTTGGTAGTGGGGGAGCTATAGCGGTGGCTTCTGTGAGAAGATGCGAGAAGCTTCCCCCATGTCTGATACAGCCAGTGCCAGCTGGCTCTAAGACGGACCCACCGCTGGCCAAGGCCAAGCCAATCAGTGACGGTGGTAGCGCCTCTGCGATAACATATTTAAGAAGGCGAAGAACTGCAGGGAGACAGGAGTGAAGAGAGAGGAGTGAGACAATGTGAAAGAAACAACTCTGCAGCCACCAAAGTCAGTGAAGAAGGAGGGGGAGGAGGTGCTCGAGACAGCAGAGCAGAGAGTCTTTCCTTGCAGCTCATGCTATGGTGAGGCAGGTTGTTCCCCTGCAGTCCATGGAGGTCCACGGTGGAGCCACCTGTAGCCCATGGAAGGGACCCCACGCTGGAGCAGGGGGATTCCTGAAGGAGGCTGTGACCCTGTGGAGAGCCCGCGCTGGAGCAGACTTCTGCCAGGACCTGCGGACCCGTGGAGAGAGGACCCCAGGCCAGAGCAGGTTTGCTGGCAGGGCTTGTGACCCCGTGGGCGATCCACGCTGGAGCAGCCTGTTCCTGAAGGACTGCACCCTGAGGGAAGGACTCATGCTGGGGCAGTTTGTGAAGAGCTGCAGCCTGTGGGAAGGACTCTCATGCTGGAGAAGTTTGTGGAGAACTGTCTCCTGTGAGAGGGACCTCATGCTGGAGCAGGGGCAGAGAGTGAGGAGCCCTATCCCTGAGGAGGAAGGAGGGACAGAGACAACGTGTGATGAACTGACCCCAACCCCCATTCCCCGTCCCTCTGCGCCGCTCGGGGGGGAGGAGGGAGAGAAAGGGGAGTGAAGTTGAGCCCGGGAAGAAGGGAGGGGTCGGGGGAAGGTGTTTTAAGATCTAGTTTTATTTCTCACTATCCTACTCTGATTTGATTGGTGACTAAACTCCCTTTTCTCCCCAATTTCAGATTTTTTTGTCCATGATGGTAATTGGTGGGTGATCTCTCCCTGTCCTTCTCTTGACCCTCAAGCCTTTCATCGTATTTCCTCTCCCCTGTCCATTTGAAGAGGGGGAGTGATAGAGGGGTTTTGGTGGGCACCTGGCATTTATTCAGGCCAAACCAAAAGAGGAGGCCAGGTGGGACTCCTTATGCATTGGAAATGCCAACATCCAGCTTTGTTTGGTCAACTGAATAGTGACTCTACTCATCATTCAGTCAATAATGAAATCATGCAATTTTCCTACAACATAATTTCTGCATTTTTGCAGAAACTAGTAAATTACACTTTATATCATTTTGATGTTTGATGTTCTCTCACTTCCTGTAAATACAGTGTTGCTACTTACAATATTGTCAAAGAAATGTTCAAAAACAAACCCAGACATCCTTGGCATGGTTAAAGAAATTGAGGCAGAAGTGCAATGCCATAGGTGCTTAGGGTAAATTTTGGGCTCACTGATCCCATGAATCCCCAGACAACCAGAAAATGATCAAAACTTGATTACGTTCCTTCTTTAACTATGTCATCTGCGAGGGCAATAAGAAAGAGTGCAACCTAGAGGTGCCAAGGGAAATCACACATCACATGAGATTCACATGGGCAGAAGAGACCAAGAGGGAAAAGGTTTGTGTCACTATTGAGCCACCACAATAGCAGGCTATGTCCCCTTCCTCCCTGGTCACAGCCATATTCTTCTGCTACTTCCTGGCACTGTCTCTGGGCCTTATCTGATCCCATGGAAACCAGATTCAGGGAGTTAAATCAGCAGAAAACTAACATTTGCAAAGAGATGAATAATGATAACTAAGTAACCAAACATTTTTCTGTCAGTTTAGTGAGCTGAACCAGTGCACCCTGGAGGTGGGCAAGTGCCAAAGCCAGCACAAAGGGAGAAGACTGGAAGAATGGTAAAAACGAGACTTGTTTTTTGTGGCAGCTTGCTTTTGGGTTGATTGAAGTGTAATATATAACCCTATTCTCAGGTGGATGGGTCTGTTGATTTTAAAGCAATTCTGGACCATTGCAGTGTTGACAATATGCTTAAAACACAGTTAGAGCTGTCTTTTCCAGTGGAAACATACTTTGAGTAATACAAAAATTACTAATATGGCATTTGTTCTCCTCTTACAGATTTCTAATGTATGGTGCTTTACAAAAGCTGCTGAAAATCCTGAGTCATAGGAGTGCCAGGGCATGTAAGTGATGGAGAGACGAGATGGGGAGTCTCACAGCATGCCAAGACCAAATCCCAAGCTCCGCAGTGTGCCCTTTGTAACGGAGCTCCATTCTAGCATTCTAGGCTAGCAAGAGTTGCCTTACAGGTGCGTGGAGTGTGACCGTCACAAGCTTGCTTTTATTCTGAACAGCTGAAAAGACAACTGAAAACTCTGTACGCAAGTAAGCAGATAGGTCTCCGCGTGTGTAATGAAGCTATGTGCATGTGGGGAGGGTGCCCAATTTATCATGCTGCTTCTTCACAGTCTAATGTGTAGTTGAACTTCGCATTTGTTATATTTTGCCTTTGCACTACTGGCAAATTCTTACAAATTGCTATGGATTCTCTTTCAAATGTTTATTTCATTAGCACACAGACCTAATAAGACTGAGTCAACAGGCTCAGAGCTGCTAATCTAGCTCTGTCAGATATGACGTTCTACAAACAGGGTGTCTAGTTTCTTTGGACAGGAGCTGAATGTGTTGTATACCAACAACTTGGTTGCTTTATGCAATCTCCTAACAGCTGAAATAAACTGGAAACAGTAACTAACCTTTTATTTAGGACAGACAAAGATTAAAGTGGCTGGAAGGAAGAAAAAAACAACAGAATTGAAGCTCATATTATATTTAAGATTTTCAATAGTAGCGCTCTGATGTAAATTTGGGTCTGTAATAAGAGTATACTGACTCTGTTTTGTCTGCCCCCACAAATACTAACGCTGCACTGGGATCTTTTGGGTATCCCCACTAACTCAGCTAACAAGCACATTGAATAGCTGCCTGTGAAGAGAGGGTACAGGGAACTCAGCTCCTAAACTTGGGTCCTCTCTATCATACCTCAGTTAGATGCCTCAGATAGTCTTAAGTAGATGGTATAAAAACCCTCTTTTGTATCATCTCAGTCAGTGGACCATTTGAAAACACACATACTAACAGACCATCTGAAAGTGAAATGGAGAACTAAGGGTCACTGCAAACCGTGCTGTCTCCAGCATTTGCATCTAAACAACAGGCGCTCTGGTGACATCGAGTTAGAGAAAATATCCTTCTTTCACTGGACTACATAAAATTGGTAGAAAGAAATTAGCATTAAAGAGTTTCCAGATCAGGGTTTGGTCTCTTGGGGGTGACAAAGTAGACTCTGAAAGATACACAATAGCATTTCAGCAACTGGGTACCATGCTTTGCTAGGTTACTTAAGACATTACAAGTAATGTATTGTTTAGTTGTACCCATGTACACCATTAAAGCTATTCCAGTGTGGCACCGAGTGAGCAAGTTGAGGTCATAATATGCCAGCTGGAGAATAGTAGCAAAAAATGTTCCTTCAATTTCTGCTTAATGTTCTGATGAAAATAAAGAAGCCTCTCATTTGTACTGTGGATATGTTTACTTACACTACTTTATAGCTACCCTTCTCTGACTTACACCGGCTCCTGCAATGTGTCTTGCCATTTCCCATTCTTGAATTTCTCACAGACTTTTCAGGAAGGAGTGCTTTATTTCCATCATGCTTTGTTTGCAGGAAAAAGAAAGAAAAGAAGATGTAATTAACTGTAGCAAGATGTTACTGTAGTTGTTTTGGGGTTTTATTTTTATAATGAAACTCTGTTAGAAGGAAAAATTATATAAATACATAAGCTGCATTTGGCAATGGTCTACATAAAAGTTTTATGGAGGCGAAACCCTATAGGGTTCTTTTAGAGATAATTATTCCAATATGCAAATTAAAATTGTGCATTATTCATTTTTTGTCAAATAATTTTCATTTGCTTTGCTGCTCTTATAATAAAAATCTGCCAACAGGGTTTCCTCTTAACTCATCTAAGGAAGCCTGTGAAGAACACTCCATATTTAACTCTCTTTTAGATCACTGTGGCTTGAGAATACTTTTAATCTCTTTTCCATTTATAACTGTACTGCTTGACCTTTTTGCAGCAAGGTGTCTTGTATATAAAATGTCAAAGAGAGGATTATAGACATGGGACAAAGATATAGTTTAATTAAAAAAAGTCCTGTGAGACTGAAAAAGGTTACTGGCCCAGATCACAAATATTTAATGCCAGATTACTATTTATGATGTTAAAATAACAAAAAAGGGTTTATGGGTAACTTGTAATTGACCAACCTTTACAGGTGCATATGATAATATTAAGCTTCAAGTAATAACTTTCATATTAGCTTGGAAATTAGTTTTAAAAATTTAAGAAATACCTCTTTAATGTTTTCTGTGTGTTATAGAACTATCTTTACAAAATTAGATAGGTTAATGGTTTAAAGTCTGTTTCTAATTCAAAATGGTGCTGTAGGAGAGCATAAAATAAAGTGTGCAGTTTTGCAATTTATTCGTGTTTTCGTTAGCTTCTGTCTCTGACATTTAGGCATGGATAGGAGCATGGTTTTAATACTGAAAGAATGGTTGAGAAAGACCAATCTAGATTTGTTGCTGACTTTCTCTCCAGAAATAGTGAACGCATTCCAAAGCTGAATGGTCATACTAGGCTTCTCCACTTACGTTCACATTATGGGACAATGTGGGGAGACAGTCATTTTTGCAGTTCAGAGACAAAGAGAAGGCCATACAGCAGTATTCCCTGAAACCACCCAATTTACCAGCTAAATTGTGAATCGAAATGAGTTTATGATGACACTAGATTTTGGCTCGGTGTTAAAAAAATAATTCATCAGTGGAGAAACAAGGAGATTTGAAGCCTGATTTTAAGAGAAGCAGAGCACCCACAGATCTCTCTGGCTTTCACTGACAAACTCGTGGAGACATCAGAGAAAAACTGGCACACCATTTATGCAACTATTTCAGTTAAGGTGTATTAAATGCTTTGCATAGTGCTAGATTGTACCTGTGATGGTTTGACTTCTGTTTGCTAATATAACACCAGTACTGTGACTTTTGGTTAAAGTCATTGTGGAAAAGTCTGTAAAGAAACAAAGAGAGATAAAGTATAATATAGAATTTTATCGAGTCTAAATATTTTTAGGGGAAAGTGAGGAAAACGTTAAGATGAAAAAACCCCTTCTCCTGTGTAGCAATGGCAATCTGACTCTGCTATAAATATCCACAGCTGAGTCTGAATATGGATAGAGATAGTTTAGAGCATTGTTAGAGAAAAATACTACCAGAATTCCTGTGAGAAGCCCCATATCACTAAGAGGCTCTCTGGAATTCCCACGTACTGAAAGGAGAAAAAATTCTGCTAACAGAGGCAGCACTTAGTTACGTCCTACTATGTCAGCCAGCACATTTCTATAAAGACAACAGTGTAGAAAGTAGGGACAAAGACGGGACTGGCAATGAGGATGAGGATTTGGAGACCACATTGCCCAACACATGATGAAAGTATTTACTCAAATAGTTAACAGTCTTTTGATGAAGGGATCCAATAATTTCTATCTTACAGTTCTGAAGAGCTGATAAATGAAACAGCCTGTATTCTAAATAAACCTACACGGTTACTGCCTAGTTGCAGAGCAGCACGTACAGTATTTTAGAAAAAAGAAAATAAATGAAATTGAATACCTGAAGAAATAGTAGTCTGACCTTAAGTTTGCACAACAAGACTAGAATAAATGGACAGACATTAATAATTAAAGACATGTGAGTAAGCAGAAAATGTAATGTGCTATAATATGAATTTTCCAGGATCATCACGGTAGAAAAGGGTGGTGTCTTACTTTGATCAGATAATAGATTTTATAAACAAAGGAAATGTGATGGACCTCATCTAAGAAGAGGTTATAAATTAAGCGCTGTGTCATGTAGAAGTTGCTAGATAAGATATAGAAGGTAGGCATTACCACCAAAGTGGTAAAGCAGACAGAGAAATGGCTGGGATGTTCTTGGGTCATTGTTAACATGGAGTCATGAAAGGCAAGTTTGGAAAATGCTGCATTCGAGTCCCTTCAGGTAAGACTGACTAGTTGTGATTAATCTCCAACATACAAAAAACAGACTAAAGTAAATTAAAAAATGAAATGACCCAATGTTTTCTAAGTAAATAATGCAAGATATGAAGTCATTTGCTTGAGGGTCAGTGACAGAAGTCCCTCCTTCATCCCACCTGGGACAGATTGCAGGCTGCATGTCTGTTTCTTAAGGCTCCCAGGCTGTTGGATATCCTGGAACAGAGACCTTCAGCATTTACCAGTGTTATAAGTGCCCGTGTAAAATGGCTGTTAATTAGCACAAAGTCCTCAGCTGAGTTCCCAGACACTGTATTATCAAGTTACTGTCATTTCCTATGGGTCAATGAATATCGATTAAAAACAGCATTTGCTGCCGGGCAGTTTACACAGCTCCACCTTGCTTGTTGGCAACGGGTTATTCCATTTTCACTGGCTTACCTCTCCCGTGTGTCATACGAACCTGGCGCCTAATCAATCACTATGACGCAGGGGACACACAGGCTGGGCATTGCAACCCTTGGTGCTGTGGCCGCTTTGCCTTTTTGAGGATCTAACCCCCAACACCTGTACATCGTATAAAGAAATGGACAAAGCGGAGGTTTATTATATTACTATATGTATCCAGACTTTCAATCAGTGTAGGCTGTTAGTGTTCAGTCAAAGGTTTGTCAGGTTAGGTGTGGACCTGAAAACATGTTGTTTTAACATTCAGAAATATTTGGTATGTTTCCAGTTTTTAATAAATATTTTGTGTAAGTAGTACTCACTGGTGTAACTATTTACTTTTCTGGATTACAGACCTCTGTTAAAACATGCAAAAACCTGCATTTTAATAAGCATACTAGCATGATATAACTTGGCTCTTCCCTCATCCCTCTGTACTCTTTCTCTTCTGAAAGAAAATGAAGTTTTCAAATGTGTTATGCAGAGGAAATACATATAGCATCATCAACTACAGTGATCCTGTAGGTTGTGTCAAATTCAGCCTACGCCACCAGATGTACACTTCAGATCTCTCACCTGTGGCATTGTCACGATGTTACCATTTCCCATTCTGTGAGACATAAGGGCTGATCCTGTAAACCTGGCAGGGACAGACCTCACGTTGACTTCACTGTCTGCAGGCTCCAGCCTTTACTTTATCTGCTGATCTGAAAGGGAATAACAGAAAGGACCATTGTGATCTGACATCATTATCCTCAGGCACAGTATGTGTTCAGATTTTGCCAATTTCTGTTGAACTCCAATAGGACATACAGCAAGGGTTTCCCATAGTGTATCTATCAGCAAAAAGTTATTCCCAAATAAATGTATGTATTTCTGGAATGCGGTTTCTCATGACTCCTGTCTAGGTGTGCAGAGAATGACAACAGTCTCCTCCTTCTGTACCCTTCTTTCTGATAGTCCTTCTCAGTTCATACTGTGCTGGGTATGAATTTAAAAACATGGCTCTATAAACCACCTATTAACAGAATTTGGTGTGGTGATGCCCTTTTGAATTAGCAGAGGGCCTGGGAAACTGGTCTTATGAGATGTATGTTGTTCATTCACTTCAAGAGGTGCCTTGGGCACTGTCCTCACTTAGCAGTGACACTTGGTCAGGGTATATATACCCAGGGTACGTTCCTTCTTCCTCTTGCCTCTGCTCCAAGCTGCTTGATCTTTTCCTCCCTTGCATCACTCTGATACTCATCTGATCATAGTGTAAGCTGCGTCAATCTACTAACCTGGCAAAAAATGCTTCTTTCTTCTTCTTCTTTTTTTTTTTGTATTTATTTTCTGCAGTATTAATGAATTCAACTGGCCTGTTGTGCCATCCACTGAGCTTTGGCTCCAGCCAGTAGGAGCCCACAGCTGGGCTTCAGCCCATGGTGTGTGCGCGGGGAGAGCAGGGGTGCAGCAGAGGGCAGTGGGACTCCCATCGACACAGCAAGGAGCCAGGACCTCAGTCACCACCACCTGTAGGTATGTTGCTGAAGGCAGAACTTTTTGCAGCATTTGACATTGCACTCAGCTTAGCTTTTGTTCTCCTCTCCCCTTGAGCTCCTCTTGAACTTGCTTGCTGATCCCTCCAGGTTTTCATTTCAAGAGAGGGTTGGTTGGATGACAAGTGGATATGCAGAATGTACATTTGAAAAGATGCATGAGGGAGGGCCATAAACACTCTGCCCTTCTTATTTTTCTAAGGTAATTGTAACAGTATCCCAGACCTTGGAAGCTGTAGCATGTAACGCACTTAGAGACCCAAGTGCCTTTAACTCCAGAGCGGGCAAGCACTCTGTGAAGTGCAAATTTTTGATCTGCAAATTTAAAAACTGAAAACATTTTCAGGCAGGTTCACATTTCCCAAGAGAAACTCATCTAAATTCTCAGGGCTGATCTCAAACTGCAAGCAGACTCACTTAATTTGTTCTGTGCCCAGTAGCTATTGACAAAGATATTACTCACTGTTCTTGTCTTTCTTTCTTCCAGAGAAATCTTCCTTACGTCCCTGTGTCTTTCACAAGTACTATTTTCCATAATCCATCAGATTTCATATTATCAGATTGTTTGAAGATGTATGTTCAGATTTCTTTGCTTGCTTAGCAGTATGTAAACACTGGAGACCTCGGTTAGATTTATATGACAAAGGAAGTGACAGGATCTCTTTGACAAAGCTAAGCAAGAAGTCTAAAGTTTTAGACTTCTGGAGGATGTAGGTTGGAATTAATTGTTAAGACCCATCGTCCACCGATGGTACATTAGATACACAGGGTGATTTATCCCTACAGACAGTGTGTAAACCCAGGGGGAATACTGAGGAGCCTAAGGTAACTGCCCTGTTCAAAATCTAAAATTGACATCTATCAAGAATTTTGCCCCAGATCCGAGAGCTGCCCTGACTCTTCTGCAGGATTATGTCACCTCATAGAAGTTGTGACTGAAAATGGTGACTCACTAGGTCCTTCTCCTCAGTCCTGAGCAGAATTCACTATAAATTCTAGAAAACTATATGTACATATATAATATATAAAAAAAATTAATACAGGTAGAACATTATTAATAAATACAGAGAGGATTGTGGAGTTATTTGCAAGTTTAATTGCCCACTTGGAATTTTTAAGTATTTAACTAAGTTATTTGGGAATAGAGACTGTTATGGTCTTCTTGCTGAAGATAATACACATTGCCACGTCTCAGAGTTATCAGATCTACAGTTCTGGCAGTGGCATATCTTCTCTTACTTAGGTGGGAGTTTTATCTCGAGGCACTTTGTTACTGACCGTGGGAGAAAAACTGCATCTTCAGCACATCACTAGACTCGGTGCTCCTGGGTACTGCAGATTACCGACAGCACCATAGCAGATGAACACTAAAACATCCACGGTACGATATTACAGCATATTTCTATTGCCATACAGCCTGTTCTTGCCATACAGTTGCTACCGCTCCTTCAGATGAAGCCATCCAACTGTTTGCCTGTCATCCTCTGCTACTGTGGTGGAAGTTTTCTAACACTATAAACAATTGCTTGCTAAACAAACTGAAAACAGACCTTGAAATATTTCTGTACTATTTTCAGGTTAGGTTTTGAAACCCATATAATCGACTGCTCTTCAGGGCTACTGAATACTTTTTTATGATGTAGCAATTTGTTTTATAGCATAAGGAAAAATATTTTTAGAAGTGAACAATTTTTAGCATCACATAAGCAATTTATCATAACAATACTTACTCTCAGAAGGTTTAATTTTCTTTGAAACAAGCTTGAAAAACAGCATTAGGAATCCCAGATCCTAGACTGTGGAATTTCAGGAGCCATGGAAAATGTAAGAAGGGTAAAAGAATGACTGTCCTTTTCTGGTACGCTCTGAGCCCTACAGATTGGTCTGCCTGTACAAAGGAGCTTAGAAAGGGTCAGATTTGGCCAGCTGGGAATCCCTGCTATACTGTCCATATGTTTTAACAGGTGGAAGGGTTGCTCAGTTCTCTGCTTGTCTGCTTGGAAGTGGGTGATATTTGGAGGAGCCCAGGGGGTGCCCGCTGGGCTGGACCAGTTCCAGCACTTGGAAGCTGCAACAGATAGGGTAAGACTGAGGCATTCACAAATTCAGTCTTTTACTCCTTTGCTGTGGAGAGAAATAGTTTCCTTTAGGAGGCAGGGAGAGAAGTTAAACTAGGTTCCTGCTCTTGGTCTCTCTCCAGTAACTCTACTGGGAACTCAGGGACACAGCTTAATTGGTCCTCTCTGCTACACCAGTATAAATAATAATAAAATTCATCCTCATTTGCTGTATAGTTTGAGATTAAATTTCTACCAAAATGCATAAAAATCATATTCACCATTGAAGTTCTGTTTTCATGATTCATGCCCAATTCACTGAATAAAATAAATACGGAGGAGGAGAGGAAAAGAGAAATGGAAATCAAGTTAATACTGAGGAAATGTATGAAGTAAAGTTCTTGCAAACCCTCAAGGTCAACAACATGAAAAAGCACTCAGGAAACTTAACAAGCAAGCAAGTAAAAATGATCTCATATTTATGAGAAGCCAGACAGGAGAATATGGCTTTGCATTTGCCCTACTGCTGTTTACATTTCCCGTGGTTTTAGTTTGCTGTACTTACTAATAAGAGGTTCTTGGAGCAAACAAGCAACATAAATTTGCACCTCCATCTATGACAGGCAACAACTGCCATGCAAAAGTGAAGGGAGAGTTCACACCCTAAGCATCTGAGGACAGTATTTCCAGGGGAACCTCTCAGGACTCATCACCACTCCTCAGATTGAGAGGAAATTACAGGCAAATATTCACTGGCAGGTGAATAGCAACAAAAAGCTTAATAAACGAGAACTTCCTCAGCCCAGGTATATCTGGCCTTTCACATAAAAGACCTTTGCAACAAATCATAACACACTTTCAATAATTATAATATACCTATTGTATAACCAAGGAACTTTAAGCTGCAGAACAATGTTGTTATGAAGTCAATAAGATCCATTTCTAACCCATTAATATTTGAACACATGACATTTCTTAGCACAGCTTCCATCAGCTTCAAAAGAAATTAAAAAATCTGTCAGAATTTTAAACTTCTGCTGATGTAATTTCGCACATCTGTTTTGAAGGAAATTTCAAAATTTTGAAAGCTTTTATGCAAAACCTGACCTATAGGAACTCTAACCAAAACAAGAAGAAAATAGTAAACTGTGTGTCTTTAGTGACATTGATATTTCCCCCTTTGAAGCAAACATGGCAGCTGGCTGCCATGACAGTTATAGATCTGTCAGGAAATGTAAACTGGGAACAATCAGAGAAAGAAAATGGTGATGAAAGGGATGCCTACAATTTCTGAGCATTTGAGCTGCTTCTGTGTCTTTCTGGAGTTTTGGGCTCTTGCTGCACATTAAGGACTTCAGAAGCTCTTGGATCCAGTTGTAGAGAAGGTAAATGACACTCCTCAGACATGTAGGAATATCATTGCTGTCTATGCAGCGCTTGCAACCCTTGGTTTCCTTAGGCAAAAGACTCACTAGCCTTCTCTGGTCCTCAGAGACCTTCAAAATAAACTAGGAAACAAGGCAGGCTTTAGATGAAAAACCTGCCTGTATTTCAGAAGAGGTTTACCCAAATATACTTGCTCCTATCTAACCATTTTTCTTTAAAAGCAATTTTCCATGAACAATAAAATCTTGAAAATACTAACCAGCTCTCTTCAGACCTATGACACTGCAGTTAGTCAGACTCTACTGATAAAGAGTGACTGAGCAGTCAGGGATAAAAATAAAACCCTGGCGCACATTTCATAGATGCTCACAGAGCAAGATTCAGGATATGCTGAGTAAGCAGTGTTTGACCACTTAAAGTGGCTCTTTTATGTTATTTTTTATGAACTACTCCACTGATAATTAATATGACTATTAAATGAATGTCAGATGCTGCAGTTGTTTAGGTCTAGGCTAATATTCCTAAGTTAGAAGTATTTTGTGCCTCTCAATTTTTTTTGTTCCTTGTAACCTCCAGGGAACAGGAAGAACAGTTCCAGTTCCAACAATATATGCTTTTATCTGATTCCCAGGATCATTTTTAACAAGCTGTTCTACCATAGTGTAGGGACTCAGTGTGTTTATTTTGTTGACATGCTTTACTGCTGGACTGTGATCAGGTGCTCGTGCCAGTTTCATTAGCTTTTTTGGCAGTCATTTACGCAGATGATTATAAACTGCAGTTTCATTTGCAAGGTCTAGCACCAGTGGCAGGAACTGATTTTTAGGGGCTTATTTTATTCCTGCTGGGGGGACAGAAAACATAGTTGTATACCATTGCTCGTGCAGTTCAAGGATGTCCTAACAGGTTCTGTAGGGTTACTTTTTGCTGCTGTCTGCTCCTCAACATATTCGGCCTGCAGGGAAAATTTATGAACATTGTGAATTGGTGATCACTACATATAACCATATTATCAGACTAGCATTTGAGTGTCCATGTTAGCAATGATGAAGAGGTACATTTCTCTCTAGGCAAATGACTATTGGGACTTCCAGCTCTCATTAAGCCAATGGTGCAGGGGCTAAAGTCCAGAGCTGCAGAAGGTGGGTTTGAGGTGCTCCCACCATGATGTGTGCTAGAAAACACATAGTCTCTGGTTTTGATTACTTCAGTTCTCTCTTTTCAGACTTTTTTCATCTACTCAAGACTGCATTTTCAGGCAGACACCTTCTGAGCAGAGAAAGCTCAGGTTTTGCATCCATAGCACCCAGTAACAGCAGGGACTGAAGGGTTAGCTGAGTTGAAACTCTAAAGCGTGTATGATAAATTCAAGAGCAGTTAGCAATTTTTTCCTGGGTAATACCCACAAGATATGTAGATAGATACGATTCACATACTACTAGCCTAAGCATTAACATGATCACCATCCCAATGCAGAAGAGACCAAGAAAGTCAGACTGCATCCTGACCAGGTGGTCAGCATTCAGGCAGTAGAAGTTGGAATGAATAGGTTGTTCCTTGATCTCTCTGAGGTCTCCAGGTTTTCTACTGATTTCCAGCTCAGATCGTGGTTTAAATCATGATGGTATTCTTCTCTTGAGTCCGTGAGTTACTATGCACTAGCATGGCAACAATTTCACTTCCATCAGCGTTTTTCTTATCTTTCACAGCTTTGGTTTACATACTATCTCACAGCTCAAATATTTTTCAGAACAGGTAAACGTGTCACACAGTTGTGTACCTCAAAATTAGATGGTGGTTCATAGGCAACTACAGCACAGCGTATTTAACCTTTGCTACCCAGCAGATATTTTAACTCCTGTTCAGGTAGCCTCCAGGCTGACCTTTTGTTCATGATGAAGAACAGCGTTGCTAAAGTTGAAGTTCTTCAGGCTCATCCCATTCAGTCCTGGATGCCCATCTGGAGTCTTTATGCAAGAAAACCTAAGCAATGGTTGATGTGGCCAACTTTAGGGACATAAGATTAAGGTCAGATGAGGCACAGCAGGCACTGGTACCATGGTGGAGAGTACTGGAGAGCTTCTGTGTGTACTGCCCTCAGGAGATGACCGTACAATTTTCATGTGTTTCATGTTGTCTTCCTGAGGCAGAACTAGTGACTTTGCCTTCATATCATGAAGGTGAGCAATTGCAACAGTCTGTTCTCCAGGCAAGTTCTAGAGACCACTTAAAAGATCCAACTCTACTAAAGCAGTTCTTGCTTTTGTGTGGAAATTGTTGGCACAAACATGCAGTTTCTGTGCCATTCACCTTTTTTTCCACATGGTATTTGAAATCAAATAACTTATTGACCACTTCTGTCAGCTCTTTTCTTTTGGGGAAGAAATAACAGAACATTTCTCATGGAAAGTCCTTGCCATGGGAATTGTGACCTCTTCTGTAGCTCAGATTTGTAGCCTAGATAAAAGTCACATTTACTTACTTTAGGTTTTCCTTAGCCTGGGCAAACAGCCAAAGAAGAAAGAAAGATAGCACCAGGATGCTTTAGTTTGTGCCAGTTTTTGATAGTGGTTATTTTAGAGTCTTGATAACTGCAAAAGTCATAAACGGCGCAATGGTCAGTGTGATAATAAATAGACAGAATTGAAAGCCTATTTTTAGAGACTGCTTGGAGTTCACTTCAGGACAAAAAAGAGCTGGAAATCACTCTACAGCAACAAATGTTATGTGATTGCACCAGTTGCATGAAAGCTTTTACGTGTAAATCTCTTTAAAGACTTTCCATGTGGGGAAAATGTCACTTGGGAGGACCTGGGTAAGTGTCATGGACCCTGTGGAATGTAGTCATGGACTTCATTTGGTGAGCTGGATGGCTTCCCAGGTATCAGCAATTCCACTGTGGCCTAAGGCAAGAAATGAAAGACAGAAGTCACTATATTTGGTATAAGCCAAATGTAATCTGAGCTATTAAAGCAACAAGGGGGGTCTTTACAGGGGTGATTTCTGTGGCTCCCAGACAAGTAACAGGCTTGAGATTCACCCAGAAGTTTTACTTCTGGGGTTCTCATTCCCTAGCTGAGCCAAGCTTTTTAAAATCTAACAGATGGGCTTGAATAACCACCTCTTCCAACAGCAGATGTGCAATTGGGCAACCAGTCCTCTGGTAGCAAAGAAGGATATACAAATTCTGGCTCAGAAATTCTTCAAGTGTAGGCTTCAGTAATTATCACTAACGAGGCTGGAGGAACTAAAAGCAAGGACCATAATTCAGGCCAATTTTAAAGAGACTTCAGATCTCCAAAGAATTAATGATGTGTTTCATTTTTATTCCTTTTCACTAAATTCATCGGCACATTTTTATTCATTGCACTGTGCCTGAACACTTCTTTACTAGCATTTTGATATAGTAACCAGGTACAATTCTATTTGATGCTCAAATCTTCTTACCAACCGTCTGTAAGGATCTATGAAGAGTGAGGTATTAGGATATAATTATGGGACACTTTTCATATTAAACACAGAAATTCTCCACTTCCAAGATGGGAAATAACACAGCTTAGAAAACAATCTTGTAGCAGTACGCATTAAGTTTTGGCTATTATAGATCAGCAAATACCAGTGAAACCAATGGAGCTGCTTCAATTAGCAATAGTTAAGGAATGTATTACTCTTAAATGGAATATTTCTTTTTTAAGTACTGCATACATTTTACATCATGGTCCAGCAACCTGTGTATCTTCTGCCACTCATGTGGCCCCATGTGCCATCTAGTGGAAAAGGTCAACCTTTAAAGATACTGTCAACCTGAGCTAGGAGGGTTTACAGGGGAAAATAAAAAGGAAAAAAAAATACTAAGGAAAAAGGAAGCCTTTTTATCTGAAGAGCAGCACATTGCCAAGCGCAGATATATGATAAGCCAGTGGAGAAGGATTAATATTTGACAAATTGGAATTAAGGGGAAAATTATTTCTAGTACAAATAAATACCTTTGAATCTTTAACTGCATAGAGAGCAGTACTGTCTGAGGAGCAGAAGAACTTACTACTCTAATTCTGGTGATTAGTCTTGATTCCATAAAGGTAATCTGGAGAAGGACAAAGATGTAAAGATGAAAGATAAAAAAAGTACAGGTAGAACTCAGAATTTGAATCATCTTGAAGGAAGTAGTAAAAGCAGTTCTTAGAAACAATCTCAATTTTCCTACTGTCTGAAGTGCAAATGTAAAAGCAATGAAATATAAAAATAGCAAATTGCACTAACAATTATTTCACGCTTAAAAAAAATTGGGTTTCATGTATTTCTTTTTTCTTCCATTTTGTTGTTTCTCTCCAACTAGTCTGCTCCAGAGATCTATTTTCTTTCTTTTTGTTCTCATCGTTGTAGAATACATCTCCTACATCTTCCTTCTTTCTTCAGTCTTTCCTGTCTTCTGGAGTTGCTCAGAGGTGTTCTTCCCAATCTGCTCTCCCTATCTTAGTCTCACTTTCTTACAGTTTGGAACAAGACTGTGACTGCAGAACTAGTTTAACTGTATCACCTACAAGTAATTCCTACAGAATTCATCTTTACAGATACTTTTCTGCATCAGCTTCCTCTCAACACTGAAGTTGTAGCAGCAGTTCACACTGTACTAGAAACATGTAGGATACTAGTAAGTATCCTGGCAAGCCAGGCAAGTCCTCCCCATGAAGCCAGGACATGGCAGCAGTGCCCTCAGCATCACTTGCTGGGAGGAAAGTTTTACTCCAGCTAAAGCTTTTGTTCTGAGGCCAGTCAGGCAAAAAATTGTTGCTGCTTAAAGTAGACTGAACTAAGATCCCCCACAAATGAAATTTCGGGCAAAATACCAGTGTGTCAAAGTTCAGCACATTCTCTATGCCCTTGCATGTTTCAGTCTTAGATATAACCTGTCAGCATGGAGGAATATATTTGCGGAGGTGGTGGAATTAGCCCCATAAAGGGTATGTATTTTTCCCCTCCTATTTAACAATCTCAAGCCATTTGAATGACTCAGAGAAAAAAAACAAAGTGAAAAAAGGATCAAGCAATCAAATGCGGGCCCTGACTGTTCCCACTTTTAACACCCATGTGTATTCACTATATGTGTTGCTGCTGCAACTTCAATAGCAAGGTCTGTTTCATTACTTTTAACCTGCTACAAAAGTTGACCTGGAAAATGCAGGCTTCCGAGGTGTGGGAACGTCTCAAAATATTCCCCAAAATCTTTCACAGTGGAAAGTGTCAGTCAGCTGAAAGGCGGGACTTGCTGACTCCCCTCCTCTTCTTTCTCTTTTAACGGATCTCTTCTCTGGCTAGATGAAGACACGTCTGTATGTCTTCACGCACTAGCATCAAACAGACATTTGCAGAACAACCTAGCATTACATTTGTTAGCTTTCTGATCCAAGACAGGGCGTTAATTAACAAAGAATATCATAACATGAACGGGTTTTTTTTGGAAGAAAAAACACTACTGGAAATTGTAGAATTTAAATTATTCTAATTGCATTGCTAAAGCAGTTCTAGATATTCTCTGGCTTTGACACTCACTGCTTTAAAGGTATAGTTCTCTTATGAGTGTAATTCAAATCTGTGAAATGTGTATAGATACTGCAAACATAGTCCTGAGCTGTGGATATTCAGTGCGTATCTGTACACTGGTATCCACTGGAAGAGCTGAATGCCGAGGAACTTCTCCAAGTGCACGCAGCACATTAGCTGGTGCTAATCAGGGAGCTAGACCCTCCTTCTGGTTCTCAACAAATTGTTCATCAGTATGTTTTCTCCTTGTGTGTGTGCATATATGTATGTACATCACACTTGTAGAGATTTTCCAGGTTGTTCCAAAAGTGCATTCCCAAGAAAACATGCCAATAAAATACAATGTGTTCCTTTCCCCTTATAAAACATTGGTACATCATGCGAATTTCTAATCCTAAAATCAGGGAGAACATAATACTACAACTGCCCATGCTCATGAGAATGGGAAATATTCTAGCCCACACTGGGACCAAGAAAAAGCACGAAATAAATCAGAAATATAACTAGATTAATTTAGGATAGAGTAATTAAAAGATAACGTGCATGAATATTAGGTTATAAAATTATTGGCATGAATTTATTAAAATACACTTCAGCAGTCAGAGCAGAATAAAAGCTAATTTGCAACTGGTTGTAATGGGCATGGAATCGGCTTTAGAATTAGAAAAAAGTTCAAATACAGTAGGAAGGAAATGTAATACAATAAAGCAGTGACTCAAGGGGCTGATTGGAATAATGAAATGCATTTCAATGAATTCTGATGGGCAAAGTATTATTAGAGTGGAGCTTATAAACAAGAGAGGAATAGATGAAACTTGCAACAATGGTACTGTATTGTTACAGTGACTTTTATTACTATAGAAATTACTTCAACGTGTGAAAGGTACTGTACTTAGTGTTCTAATAACTAATCTAAAGTGACTATCTCTGTTTTACTGAGCTTTGTTGTTTATCAGCTTCTAAAGTATAGACTCTGTATCTACTTCTTGACAGAACTGCTAATGCTTTATTCATCTTGTCAGCTATGAGTCTCCTCTGCATGCTAAGACCACAGAGCAGACATTCTGCACATCTATTAATACGAAATCCAGGGAGGCTGTGGAAGTTTGCTTTTTTGCCTGCTCTGTGGGGGCCTCCTGTGGCCTGAATTAGATGGCTCCTTCTCTTACAGCAAGGGGAAAATAACTCTTGACTTACAATTTGTGAAAACTTCATGGCTAATGCCAAGATCAGAGAGCAGCAGTTTGCTCCTTGTGTGTTTTGAAACATTACAAGTCACATTTTATGAACTTTTTATTTACATATTATTTGCTTTATGCAAATAGATGCTTTCGTCATTTTATTTAAAATTTATTTAAAATTAAGTTGATTTGCCTCAAAAAACAGTAATTAAAAAACCCAGATTTTCAACTTGTACAATTTTTGGTAGATTTCTTCTTCTCTCAACTGTGTAATCAAAACTTATTAGGAACTGAGGAACATGGAGCAAATATGTAATTTCTTTATTTTCCCAACTCTGTGTTTATAATGTTACAACATTTCCTTAATCTTAGATATTTCTAGTTTGAAAGGAAAACTCTGAAATTTTTTGAGTTTTAGAATATTGCTTAAGAACTTCTATGAATAGTGGTGAAGAAAAGCAGGTAGGTGAGAAGATGATATGTAATGTCTCCTTTAAATATATTTAAGATAGCATTAAAATAATTTTTCATTTAATAAGGCATAAGATTTCATCAATGGCTTGATTATTTGCAAACAGTATCTCTTTCCCCACCATCTTTTTTTCTCCTTAGACTGTATGTTCTGGATGAGGTTATGCATGTCGCTCACAGGGTTATGCTTTGTCAGCGCACAATATGTTTCAGGCATTACCACAGTCTAAGAATATGTTTCCATATTATTATTCTGGTTGCAGCACATCTGATTTAAGATGTGTCTTTGCCAGTTTCTCACTTACTGACAACTATTTCTGGTTCTTCTCCAAGAGGTTATCACACACACACCTTATTTGTGCCAATTACACTGCTTGTGTGATCTGAGAAACTATGTTTTTCCAAACAATACAGCGTCTCCTTATTTTTTGAGAAAGATGCATGCATAAATCTAGAGGATGGTGCAGTCACACCATTGAAGGGGAACAACTAAGGAGCAATGATCTCCTGCAGAAGATGAGGAATGAACACCTCAAAGGTGAGTGGGAAACTCTTGAATCACATCCGTTGCTGACAGTGGACTCTCACTCATTAGTCCTAGTCTGTTCGCAGTTCATATATGTGTGTCTTTCATAAGTTATTAAATATCTTGCACCACAACATGATTAGTAACACCTAACGACAGCTCATATTTTACCTGGACAGCCTGAGAAACACGCTGAGTTCATGCCCTTTGTAAGACATTTGCATCATATGTCTCCTTATTCTTTCTCACATCTGTTGAGGGCATATAACAGAAAGGGAACATGAGCAGTGGAGAAAGAGCACGAGCTTCACAGCAGAAACAATTCCAACTGCCGAAAACATAAATCATATTACAGGAGGTAAACACAAAGCCAATGAGCGTACCACTTGGAATTCTACTACAAGTAAAGAACCATTTCAATGCATCCTATTCGCAGGCATTTCCATGTTGGGCAACCACATCAAGGGAAAAATAAGCAGCATAATAACAGATGTGACAGACCACAAAATGCTACTTGCTATGCCAAACCAGCCCAGAGTCCATAACTGAGGTTAGTCAATAATTGGCCGTGCCTTCCCCATGTGGAGCGAAGACGAAGAGGAAAAAAAGCCCCATCTTGTTCCTGCCCAAGAAATATTATTCGTATTGTGTGTGGACGTGTGAGAACAAGGGTCATCCATTTCTCAGCTACAATCAGCCTTTGGAAAGTAGCCAACTCACACAGCAGGTAGCAGGTTTCAGCAATCACCATGTATCATGTGGGACTAGCTGTCAGTGGAGTGCAGGAAAGCAGAAGAAACAAGCATACAGGAAGGTCAGCTGGCTGCCTCACTGTCTTCAGTTTCTCCCTCCCACCCCCAAAGCCTTCCCTCCTGCCTGTTCAAGCACTACACAGTGAATGTCCCAGAACAAACCAGTGCAGTTCAAATTAATTCAATAAACACAACTGGCCTAACAAATGGTGGATGTTGAGCAATCTAATACCCCTCTAAGGCAAACCTTCACAACCAAAACAGGCTTTTGTCTTGTACATCTACTTGATATATGCTCTAAGCAAGTAGGAGCTTGCTATATATTGGAGGCAGTGTCTCTAGGGCTCATAAAAGGAGAGTTCTTGTTTGGATTCAGTCCTTCATCTGCAATAAACAGGTCTGCATTATATACTGTGCTCTGGGTTAATGTATTTGTCTACACTAACTGGAGAGGAGCGATAATTCTGAATGCAGGCTATCAATAACTTGGATAAAACAGTTCTGCAGATGTGCAGATGGAGAATTCACAGCAAGAAGCTCCACTGACATCACCTTAGTGCCTACTGGCTCCAACCACAGACCAAGGACCCCCTCTGCCAGCAGTCATCCCAGCTAGCGCTGGGCAATACCAGCCGCGTAACACTGCTGTGTGATTGTCTCTGCCCGCTCTCCAGTAACGGCATGCCTTTCGGCAGGGGCCAAAGGGATTTCAAGGGGGCTGACATGGGGATCACTCCCCTTACTAACCCCTCCCTCATGTAGGATGGCGGGATCTCTCCATGGCAATCTCCCCATGGGAGATTTGCCTCTGCACACCTCCCTGCCTCACTCTTTACCCTGTGGGACTCCATGACGCCCCTTTACCCCACATCTGACCCAGCATTTACTACAGAAAAAATTCACCAGAGAAGGAACCTAAACTTTTTTCCTCCCCATTCTTTTCCCATTATTAGAGACACCCTCTAAACATCACAACCTGACTGTAAGAGGAGGAACAGGGAGTGGAAAATGCAGGAGCGTGAGCAGGTTAGGTGAAGAGGGCCGGAGCAGCCCACCCGCAGCGTAGGGCATACGGTAGTGCTGCTGGCACCTTTAATTTCCGCACTGTCGGTGTCCCTGTCACTTAGAGCTGCGGTAACGCCACAGTAACGGTACGCTGCCTGTCAGCAGCACGAACAGGGCAAAAACCAGCTTTGCAGCACAAACCCCAAGTTTAAGTTGTGAGCAGCACCGCACACTGAGGAACGCTCCCCAGCCACAGAGACGCGTGGTCTGCTCCTCGCACCTTCAGCCGCACCTTATCCAAGATCCACGCTTGATTCTCTCCCAGGAAGCACAGAGACAGAGCCTTCCCACTAAGGGGGAAATGCATTCTGTCCGCAGACAGAGATGTAAAGCAGGGGAAATTCTTTAAACCGTTGAATTACTAAAAGCATTTCGCATCAACTGTTCCGTGGACGCTTGGGGCAGCACTTCTAAAACTTTCAGAGCACAGTGTAAGTTCACCTTTTTTTCAGTCCGTGGGAAAAAAAATCCCCCTTGCCCGGCTAGTGCTAAATCCTGGCACGCTCACACGGCAGCTGAACACCCGTCCTGCCGAAAGAGCGCGGAGTTACCACGACTCACCGCGTTCTTAACGCACCGACACGCCAGCCCCGGCCCGGCCTCCAGCGGGACCCACCCGCAGCCGCCATGCCT
>Ga0065711_1030210_pt1 | contig 33308 bp, 12 predicted proteins | sample Hoacrofraction12_FD_59098 | JGI IMG/M metagenome (GOLD analysis project Ga0065711, IMG submission 59098) | Hoatzin crop microbial communities from Cojedes, Venezuela - Epithelial fraction 12 v2 (version 2) | ecosystem: Host-associated > Birds > Digestive system > Esophagus > Crop | place...
AAAAAAAAAAAAAAAAAAAAAAAAAAAGAGAGAGAGAGAAGAAAATCCACACAAATTGCTCTTTCCAGTCTCTTTTTACTGAGGCACAAGAGGGCAGTGTTTCATAAACTCTAATGTGTCTTCTGCTCACCCATACAACCAGGCCAGGACTGGCATTAATCTAGCATCAGCCTCAAAAGATCGGTGTTAAATGCAAATAGCTCACTGGCAGAGAGTCCTAGTTATATAAGCAGAAAGGCTTCAAGCCATTAAATCAATCTATTCCAAAACTTGCAGAAATTTTACAAGACTGGTGATGTTACAAAGAAATAACAACAACGAAAAATTCAATAAAAAATTAGCTTTGAAGCAAGTATTGTTAATTTTTTGTTGATTAGAGATTACAGAAGGTTACACAAGCAAAGACAACAAAGCCATCCAAAGAAAAAGGGTATCAATATGAACCTTATAAAAGACAAAATAAAAAATGTGTCTGTGTGCATGTGTGTGTGTTCATATACATGTGTGCTTGTGTGTATACATGTATATAGGAAGAAACAAAAAAAGAGTGAGACATGTACAAGCATTGAAGAACACACAAATATTGATAAGCTAACGGCAGAAGAAAATTAGGAGTTATTCATGCTGCCTTAATTTAGGAACCTAACCTGAATTTTCCTTTTTTGTTCCTCAGCTACCTTATACAATTCCTTACTCAAATACTTTTTGTATATTCCTGTCATAAGTGTCAGATGTTCTGTTACTGGGAGTCTGCATCTGGTTTAGGGCCATTAGTTCCTCAAGAGGGAAGGATGTAAGTCAGCCACTTTGAGGGTCCAGCTCTAAACACATGAACAATTACTCACATTAGGACAAAAAAAAAAGATAGTTCTTTTAAGTCAAGATGAATCCAACTCTGGATATTTGTCAGCCTGAATTTAGAGCTGAAACTTTCAGATGTATTCTTGAGATCTTGATGGCTTTGTTACAGCACCTGTCAGGCAGATATCTAGCTCCTGCCTAGAGGAGAACTGAGGTCCCTGCTCAACACTCATTCTAGTAAATGGTTTACTGAGTCATATCTCGACCTTGGAATAAGCAGGAACTTTCTCAGTTTGTCCTAAAAGCCCCTACTTGGCTTGAAACCATGCATTTGTTCTACATAAAAATAGATATTGGTCTACCTGTTTCACCAGTCTATTTTACTCTAACTCCAGAAAAGCGGCTTATGTATTGCCCTTGAAGTATTAATTTTCTTAAATGGATGTGTACATGTCCTTTTTGATAATCCATTAGCCTCTTTGTTTTGGCATAGATAGATTCAGCACTCAGGATGCAATATATTTACTAGAACAAGAATCAGCATCGTCAGCTATGTCTTCATAATCAGCAATCTGGGAGTAAAATTAGTCCAGTATTATTTATTATAGCTGAAAAACTATTAGTTTTTAAGGTTCAATAAAGCTAGCAATGGATTCTTCCTGTGCTGGCCAGCTCTCTTCGCTCTAGCATAGCTAGAAGCTAAAGTAATATTTGTCCATAAATGACATGAAATGTTTCCCAGCAAACTGTGGACCATTGTTGTGACAAGTTGCTAGATTTTCTCACCATGCAAAAACATAGTCTTTAGGCTATTTATAACACTTGAGATAGAAAGGTCAGATAAGTGTTCAACTTCTAAGTATTTGGAAAAGCTGCAAAGTGCATCCAAGTGCTTCTATCTCTGCAACTCACAGCTGTCCGTCTCTACTTCTTTCCAATGTCCAACTGCAAAATAAGAAGACAATTCCTCTGGACAAGCAAGAAAAACTTCTTGGAAAACCTCTGAATTTGTTATGAAGACTTTGATATCTTTCATCCTCACAGACTATGATGGAAGCATTCTTTTCTGTTCTGAATTACTGTCATCGTACAAGTCTTGAGAGTGTTCTCCTGCATAAAGACTGTCTCTGAAAAAAGATGTACTTGTGGTCAGGGCAAAGCTACTTCCAGGGAGAAAGGAAAAGTATATATTCATAAGTAAAGTAAGCTAACTATTTTCCCTCTAACACTGTCTAGCCTAAGCCAAGGAAGAATCCATGTTTCCATATGTGCCAGTGACTCTGTATCTATTTTTATACAAATAGAAACATGGATGATTGATTGACTAAAGCTGTCCACACATGGCTTTACATATCCTCAGTTTCAAAGCATTGAGTTATAATGGTAACTGCCGTAACTACTGTACATTATTCATATGCTTTCATACTGCTCATATTGCAGGGATAATTTTAGTAAATAATTCTACTAATCCACTACATGTAGCGAATCTCTTTTTCCCTTTTCTTTGAAAAAATCCCCATTTAGAATTGCCCAGGCTGCTGATATATTGCAAATGATGCAGTTATAAGATTGCCTTTCATGTACTTCAGTATTTCTCATTTCCTCGTTTCATACCTATGCCTGAGAAGAGAATTATCTAGACTAGTTTTCCTTCTGCCTAGTTTAACATTTGGGGTCATAAATTCATGAATGCCGAAGATGTATATAATCAAGAGAAGCTCTGAGATCTCAAAGAGGAAAGCTGACATAACTTTGGTTTTAAGATGCTGCAGAGAGTTATCTTCTTGATCCATAGATCCATCTTCAATCTCTGTGTAAATCATTCTAACTCAGTTTTCCTATGTCTGTTCCATCCATGTAGTAAGTAATAGAGAAAAACCTGTCATAGAACTTTATGAAGTCACACTTTTGTAGATCTCTGTTAAAACCAATTTTGCTAATACCTCTGATGGTGATTCTTTAAGCAGCCTAGACCACTCATTCGAGACGGAAGGCTGTCAAGAAGTTCAAGCCAGGCTCTTTTCATTGGTGTCCTGTGACAGGACAAGAGGCAAAGGGTACAAATTGACACACAGGAGTTTCTACCTAAAGCAAGAAAACCCTTTTCTGCTGTGAGGGTGGCCAATCACTGGAACAAGTTGCCCAGAGAAGCTGTGGAGTGTCCATGCTTGAAGATTTTCATAAGCTGTCCGTATGTGGTCCTGCACAACTGGCTGTAGGTGGCCCTGCTTCAGCAGGGGTGTTGGATTAGGTGACCTCCAGCGGTGCCTGCTAACCTCAACCATTCCGTGATTCTTTGATTCCGTGAGTTTGTGATCCTGTTGCTGCATTTTCTAAAACACAAATTTAGAACTGATAAATATTTCATCTTTTTGTTTACATACCATTGTACTACTTTCCTGACACCAAGGATAATGAAAGACTACAGTTATTTGTTTACAGTTTGAAGCAATAGGCTACTAGCTTCTGCTAATCATCTTTCAATTCTGTTATGGCTGGTGCCACACAGAATGATTAGCATGTTAGCATCGCAATGACTCATAAAAGAAGCACTTCACACTTCTGAATGCTTGTCTTATGCTGTGCTATTCTTTCTGATTAGTTTACTTATGGGCTGTAACATATAAGGATACCTTTAAAGAATAATTTCAGATACTGGTAATTATATAAATGATATCTCAAAGACATTAGGGCTTTCTGTAATTTAATCTGATCTGCTACATAAGGGAAAATTCAGACATCTACAGAAAAAATCCTATGTAAACCCATATGCTATGTTTGTATTACCACTTTTCTTTCTTATTACAAAGAATTCGAATTTTAAAACTGTTTCACATGTTTTAGTAGTTTGCTTAAAAAATTAATTATATACTCCACAAGATGAAATGAGAAAAGGGCTTATTGCATTCGCTGGTTCTGAAATCCTTTTCATCCTGTGACTACGTTCCAAGACTATGTCCTGTTCCATAGTTATTTTACTGTGATGACTGGAGGCACAGAAATACTGAATCTAGTTAATTAGTTCAAATAACTGCAGTGATTAATGAATGGGATTAATCTTACCCAACTCAACAGTCTGAAAGTTAAAATTTTGTCCAAGTTTAGACATCCTCAAAAATGAGGACTGATAGAGACATTTCCGGGGGACGAGTCATGCTACTTTTTCTAGAGGCAAAATTTATGAAGAAGATGTATCGCATATCCCTTCCATGATCACAGAAGGAACCTAGGAGTCCACTTCCCTCCGTAAGCCTAAATTTCAGAGAGCTTATGAGAAGAAATGAATTCCACCCCAATAGTCATTGCAGTGTATCTGAACTAAAGCAGCTAAAGGGTTAATTTAGTAAGTTTGTATGAGCTGCAATCTCATGAACAGAATTAATTCCAGGAATATAGAGTAAAGTTGAACCCCAAACTAGAACAGCAGAAATCTCAAGAAGACCTAATTACTAGCTCGGTGATATATCATTTATTTTTTGCAACCTGCTGTGGGCTGTCTGGTTAACATGGCCACAGGCTGTAAAGGTAAGGGGGACTCATCCACTGCCCTGGGCTCTAGCAGTAGGACTATTTGACACATTCAGTGTGTATCTCAAAGCTCTGCTACTTTCCTGTTTTTCAGTACTTCATTTTTCCATTGCTTCTGTCATTGTCCAGTTTACCTGACAGAATCAGGATGTCTACGCTGAAATTTTTAACCTAGTATTTTTAGGAGTGATTTACATAAGCATTCTTTTCCAGGAATACACAGTAAAACCTTACTTATCATTGGTTGCCTTTGTTTTGCTTTTTTGTTGTTGTAAAAATATAATAAAATCGCATCCCTTTATTTTTTGTGGGGAGTTGTATATTCCTTTGGGAAGCAGTGCCTTACTAGAGACAAGAAGACTCCGAAGAAACACAGTGCCTCAACAATTTTCAGCTAAAATCTGGACATTTATTGGCACACACAAGTGCAAAGCTTTTCAAATATACAGATGATTACTATGAATGGTACCCATTTCACAAATGTGTGCTGTCCTTCAAGGTAAGGTGACTCCCTTGTATTAACAGTCAGAAAGGTGAAGCGCTTCTTCAGAGCTGCATTCTCATTAGGCTACTTGTTTTGGGGAGAACAGTATGTCTTGACCTAGATTATGCTCATTCTTTCTGTGTGTAGCACCTGCATTTATCACAAGGCTCTTCAAACAGAAGTGGCCATACAGATCAATTTTACGCTGAGGACAGAGATATCTTGAATGGGTATTTTGAGATAATTTACATTGCTTTCTAATATGTGAAGATATAAGTTACCAACTCTGGGCTGTTGTGTCCAGAGAGCTAACTGAGCATTGAACGAGTTTTTAATGTATACAGGGAGGAAGGGAGGGAGGGTTGGAAAGAAAGAACAATATAAAAACAAGAGAAGAGAAAAAAAGGGAAGGGAAGGGGAGGGGACACGATGGTAGGGACAGAAGGAGAGCTAAAATGATGAGTACCTAACCAGTGCCAGAGCATCCCTGGCTAAGCCATTATCTATGGAAATGTCAAGATTTCAGTATGATCTTTCTACTGGCCTTAACTCAATAGATGTCAATTGTTCTCACAGTGATAAAAAGACTGAACTGTACATGAGAGACATATTCATGGTGATTGAGAGCAGAATGGCTTTCAGTCACATTGCTTTTCCATAGTCCTGTGGTGAACTAGGAATGCAGTGCTAAGTATTCAGTTAGAGATCAGAATTTCTGAAATTACAATGAAGTGGTAACAAATGGATATGATCTGTACTGCTGGCAGACATGACCAAGGGTTTATGGGATAATCATGCCCTTCTGAAGGCCAGCTGTGGGCCTGGGATATCACAAATGACACTCATACCTGTGTTTTGGCAAATGAATTAATGCCGTTGTTAAACAACAAGCACATATAAAACCTTTAACAGCTATAAAAATGAGAATGACGCTACAGTTGATTTCTTTGAATTTTAGCACTCCAGGAGCTAAGTATAATTTTCATTGTGTAACAATAAATGTCAGTTTAACACCTTTTTTCAGTTTTGCAATGAAACTGTGTTTTCCAGCCTGTCTGTCACATAATACTACATCCCAGATGATTTTGGACAGTAAACTATGCTGATATTGCATCTCTGTCTACTGGGAGGTGGACACATCATGTCCCCAGATGAGGCCTCTTTACAGTTTGCATTTCTCTTCAAGTACAGAGCAAATTTTTCAAACTCATGTAAGACAATGGACACCATCAGATAAACGATAGTTTTTCTTTTTTTATAATCTACAGCCTAAAGGGAATGAGGTGAGCACCTCTGAAAAATTGATGACATTATTGAACAAAAGCTGAAGACTGCTTACACAGCTCTGATACTTTAAAAGGGTAAAAAGAAACAACTAGGAAGACATACATAACTTAGTGTGACCTCAACTCTGAATATCTAATGGGGTGTTTAATTTCGGACTAAAATTAAGAGTATATTTTGTGGTAGTCATTAGAATGTCTTGGGAAGTTGACCTCCTTAAACTAACGGAATGGTGTTTTTAGAGACTAGCTGAAAGTGACGATAGTTGTGATTAAAGACGCAGAGTTTTCTTCAAGGCTCTTGATATGTGTTTTGGTCAAAAGACATACACAGGTGGAATGCACAAGCTGACTGGACTAGAAACAGGCTCACAAATTTGAAAATGTGAAATATGAGAACGAATATGTGAGATATGAGAACAATATGAGAACGAATAAAGTTATTCATGTAGGATCTTTAGAGACCAATTCTCTATTTGGCCCTATTTGGTTTTTCTTGTCATCTGTTGGGATGGTGATGTGATATATATTTCCTGGAGAAGTCTGCAGAAGGCATAGAGACTAGGAATTTTGGTACATAATAGCTATGTTACAGAGTCATGGAGTGATGTGAATTACTTGGTTAAATCATCACCAATGTGTTTGTATACTAGCCAGAGGCAAGGAAGCAAAGAAGCCATATTAAAACTACTGAAATTCAAAAATCACTTCCAACAGGGAGACACACAGAGGACTATAACATAGGTACACATAATTGCCTAAGGATAAGCTCTTAGCACAATTTTGTGGCCAAAATGCTACTATATTCATAAAAAGAATATCCCAGAGCAGATAGAAATTGAGGCTTGCATCTACACACTACACTGATGAACCAGCTTCTGAAATATTATGTCACCTTCTGGGATCCATACACGAAGAGTGTTGAAATCTTAAAGACATTTCAAATTAGTGCTCAAAAAAAATATGTGTAGCTGAAAACCAAGCATTTAAGGGATCATCTGATTGAGAAGTTTTGTGAAATAGTTCTGAATCTGTATGAAAACATGCCTATGCATAGGAAAAAAATCACACAATAGAGTATTTTCAATTTTGCCAGTCATAGTGTAATGGGATCTAATAGTTGGAAGTTGATGTTAAACAAACTCAACCTTGAAATTAGAAGCAATTTCCTGACTGTAAGGGCAATTAAACAGTTTCCATGGTAGACTAACTACCCCTTAGTGTGGATGAGACCAGGTTTTTTCCCCGAAATATTATAGTTTATCATAGTTTCTGGGAGAAATTCCAGGCGCATAGGAGTGTTTGAGTTAGTTCATTGGGATTATTCTTTTCAAGCATAAAGCTGTGAATTTATGTGTTGATTTATTCATTTCTTTCTTTACTGAACTTTAAGAAAAGAATATTGCCCTGAGGCTTCAGCTACTCACCCACAGGGGTTAGGAAGAACAGTATTCCTAGAGGCAAAACTGATCAGATATGTTCTTGATTGCAGTTGGTTTTTTTTCTTTCTCTGAAACATCACTCTGTAGTGTAGTGATGACTAGATGTCTTTTTCTCAAAATTCAGGGGGTAAAGGGGAAGGAGAAGCAAAGGGAGAAAAGGAGGGAAAGCGGACTTTCTTTCAAACTCGGATGTGAACTTGACAGTTTCATCTGTTTGGGCCATATGTATGCTTCTGGCAGGCCGTCAGCTCCCTGCCGTTGCGGAGGCCTTCAGGCATTATCACTGTTATCTCTGCTGTTCCCTCTCCACAGAATGCCATTCAGCATTGCTCTGTAACCAGAGACTGCCTATTTAACATAGACTTATGTGGAAGACACATCTGGATGCGTATGGCTGTGTTACACCACAGATCTGAATGGACAATATAATAAGCCTTTTGGCATTAATTCATTATATTTTGTTTGGTTTTCCTCTTGTAATTTGTCAGTCTACCAATCCACCAAGGATACAGTCACAGCAATCACCATATCTGTACTGCTCCTTGAACCTAATGACTCCTCACTGGTTTATATTGGCTTTACTGGCACAATTTTGCATTAGCACTGAAGCTGTGTCAAAAGCTGACCCTTGTGTCCCTTTTAAATAAATTGAGTCACTACTTTGCCTGAAAGTCTGGGCATAGTGTTGCTGAAGTTCACTTATCAGTGAAGGCCTAAATACTCGGAACAAAGTGTGGGGAGTAGATCTCTTTATAGCAATAAATTAGCAGTGATTCTTGGTAGTAACAAACCCAGAGGAAACAGGAAAATAAACCAAACCCGAATATGTCTATGTTTCTTTCAAAAGCTTAAATGCAAACACAATAGCAGAAGAATTGCAAAAAAGAGGCTCTAAGGAATGTTTGCCCTTAAAGAAGTAGAAAGGGAAAGACTGCTACAGTTTACCTATATTTAGGCATACACAGTCTGCATAGTTTTTTGGTCATTATGTTCTGTCTTCTTTCTATGGCAGATAATATCAAAGGCACCTAAATGACCATAAAGAAACCAAGTGTTATACGTTGTCTGTGATTTCCACTTTTAGGACTCTGCTGCTCAAGGCCCTTATCAAAAGAAAATCTTCTCCTCTTATGACCTCGCAGTCATTCCAATTCACTGCAATGACTTCTGACAACAGTGTCTGTTTTTATGCTTCATAAGTATGAGTCTTTGGTGGAAGTCAGCTTTTTCACTTTTAAGCTGGAGAAATATTCATTATGATCAGACTACAGCTTAAAAATTAATTAAAACACAGTGTGTAGGGAAACTGAAAAAAATGAATGAAAATATAGTGAATTGACTTCAGGAAAGCTGTGGAAAATATAGTAAAGGAATTTGCACAAAGTATAGGCTGTAAATAAATCTTGCAAATATAAAAATAGAACAATGAAGTACAATTTACATTAGGAATACCTTGTCATTTTTGGCTGCACAGGAACGACATTGGTAAGAGTTAAAAACTGTATCAGAGTCTATTAAACAATTCAGATCATGGTAAAGAAATTATGAAAAGAAGGTAAGCCAGCAGCATATATTTATATATATATATATATATAAAGAGAGAGAGAGAGATCTTAGGAAAGAAAAAGGGATCGGATCTCTTAGACAGGGAGTTTCATTTTCTGCCAGTTCAGCCCTTCGTTTTCCTTTGTAGCTTTTGATTTCATGGTTTCAAAAATAGTCAGTACTGCCTCTCAGAGCAGCTTATTAGTGCTGTTTCAAGGTCTTTTCCACCTTTGAGATACGGCTGAAGGGAGCTAGCTGACCCTCAAAATAGAAAAACAAACAGCTCTATGAGACAGGAACTAATTGCTAAATGAACATAATGGACTGAAACTGAGATGGTGTACTAGCAAAAAGACAATTTAGGTAAACTGTTTCACAAGTGATGGACAGCATGTACCAAAGCACACACCTGAGCTAGTGTCTTGGACTGTACCTTCAGGAGTAAGCTGAGGGTATTTGAATGAAGAAAAGATAAACAGCCACTTAAGAGATTTTTCAGGGTTAATATATCCTAAACTGAACAGATTTGCAAAACCTAATCAAAGCAGGAAAACTAGGATGTTAACTCCTTCCTACCTACCCGCCTGTCTGTGTGCCTTCCTCCTTTTTCTTCCTGTCATCCCACTTCCCTCTTTCCATATCTAATGTTGTTACAGTGAAAGTTTTGGGAAAAAATTAAGGTGATTACTAGACAATTTGGACTTGTTTTTCAAAACACTCTCACTGTCTCCTTTCCGCCATTCTCACTCCTTTGCCTTCTGTGTAAAATATAAATGGAGAGATCCTTTGGCACAGGAAGCAGATATACCTGCTGTTCACGTGAGACTTCCCTAACTTTTTGGCTGCTTCTCACTCAACTTGTAATTGCTGTTGTAACAAAATTAGGGTTTACTATCAGGCTCAAAGAACAATTGTATGCACAAAGGACGTGCAAAACTTCAAGGTTTTTAAGACTAATAACTCAGACACTCACTCTAATTTTGTAGAAAAATCATTTGTTATCTGAATTAAAGAAATGTGATATGAAGATGTTGTTAGCCTAAGGATTGTTCTATTTGCTCATGTGTAATCAAAGCTTGCCATTAACAGATTAGCAAAGATTTCGTATTCTTACAAGCATCCAAATGTTATAAATCCAGAACAATCAAAAGCTTCCCATATTTTAATTCACCTCTTTTAAAAAGTATTTGATTGCTAGAGGTTATATTTCTAAAATATTTTTATTTCTTTTAAATACTTATTTCCCTGAAATGCCGAGTGCTCATAAAACCCATTGACCCAGTAGAAAGCAGATGTCATGTGATCAGACCCTCCTGAGCATCTTAAGGCATTAGACAAAAACAGTGGGTACCATGACAGATAAATTTGATAGTAAAAGCCTCTTGGACTACAACAGAATGAACTTTCTTACCAGGAATGTGTATTTCAAACTACATCCTACACAATGTCTTTTTTTCACTCAATTTACTTATCTCCAGGCCCAAATGGACAGTTATGTCCATGCGATGGTTACCAGGGTAAGATCTTGCAGAGATTCACTGACTCAGAGATTTCACAGGCTGGCCTGGCCATATGCTGTTACTGAATACTCATTGTTAATTACAAGTTTGAAGAGTTTTTCTAAGGATTCCTCTCCAAAGGAAAACAACAATTTTAAGAAAGTTGTCTCTCTTCTGGAGACTACTAATTGAAGATTAACTCGTACATGCTCCAAACACTTATCCTTTTCTTCTCCAAATAAAAATACTAAATGAGGCTTTCCAAATAAAACATAAACATTTACAACTCTTTTAAATAACCACCAAAGAATAAATTCTGCTCTGCCCTTCAGGCACAGTAAAAACTGCAACATCATACAGTTTAGCAGCCACTAATACCCATGTTTGTAAAGTGAAAACTGTTATGTAAAATGGACTCTGCTATCACAGGAAATGAAACAGCATTGCTTTAAACCAAAATAATTGCGATCACCACCTTTGTTTTGCCTCTTTTAGTGCATTGAAGTTTTGGCATTTTTTTTAAAATGTGGGGGGGGGAAGAGAGAAAGTGCATTTCATAATGTTAAATGCAAATTTTTCAGCACCTGTTGTTGCTTTACTTCAGCATTAGCTTGAGCATTTGTGGTGCAGCTGACATGAAAGAGTCTGTGACTGCATTTTATTCCAAGACAAAAGACTTTGTTAGGTGATTTGCATTCTTCCCCATCCATTTTCCTTGAATGCCCCAAGAATTTTTCAGTTGTGTTCTACTTCCAGCCATCATAAGACAAAGTAAGTAATTATTATCTGACCTTATTTCATCAAATCATGATAAATGTTAAGCTGTCAAGCTTGCTTTGAAATTCTGCAGGCTCTCCAAGAGAACAGCTTTCAAGCTCTCTGCTCAGTTTCTCCCAGCACCAGTTTGCACATTAGTAAAAACTGTATGTAGAGCTTTTCCAGTTTAACACAGTGCAATAAACAACAGCCCTTTGAGTTGACAGGGCCCGGGGGAACCTGGGTGACATCTTTCAAACTTTGGCCAGGAAGCAATGGGGAGGAAGCAGACTTTGATTAGAGAAACAAGCAGCGCAAGAACACCCCAGGACCCCAAGATAAATCAGCTGCTGGATTCTTTCTAGAGGGACTCCCATATCAAAATTGTCTAGGAAAAAAAACGATGGAATTAATTTTCAGCTGACACTTGGGTTGCCCTTACATTGCTCTGGGAAGTAGCTGCCAAGCATTCAGTTCCAGTGCAAGTATAGCCCACGACTCCTTGCTCAGAAGAATCTGATAGTGCATATGAAAAAGTATAAATTGAGAGCACATTGAGCTGAGAAACAACAATCTCACACACCATGTGGCATCTCATAAAAAATTTGAAGTACTGTGATGAAACAGTCACAACTGTTTATAAAGTAGAAAGCATACACTTGTATGAAAAAGCACAGAAAAAGCAAACTTTCTAGACCAGTAAATTTTAGAAATGGGAAGAATTCTTCAGAGAACATAGAGATTCTTTCTAGTCATGTGAAAGTTTTACCTTTTAAAAGAACAGAATCTCATCCAACTGAATCCAGGTAAACCTTACTGTAAAATGTGATGTCAAATCTCACATAGTTTGGATGAAAGACGATGTTGTATTTACTCAAGAAGAGCATCATAATGTTGTGCTGCTCAATATATGAGGGAGTTTGCAGGTACATCCACCATGAGTGTGCTCTGTGACTGCGAGATACCTGAGAATTTTGAGCTGCAGTACCTATCACCCTTCTTTTTGCAAGAAAGCCATCAAGACAGCATGCAAATTACATCCATGCAGAAAGAGGTCATGAAACACTAATTTATTTAAACCAGTCTCTAATGAACTCAGCAGTGAGTCTCCATTCTGCTAATTAATTCTTCTTTAAGATTTCTTGAAGAACTTTAAGACCTAACTTGAAGATTTATACATTTTCCAATTAATATCTAATGTAAATGCATAACATAAATGTGTAATAACTGCTGGAAACAGAACCCTCAGCCCAAATGGCCCTAAAAAAACAAATAATGAAAACAAACACATCAAACTCAAACAAAACATAACAACCCTTCGACATTTTAATAAAGAAGTCCTAATGGCCATTTTTTGGTCAACAGTGTCTATTTAACATTAATAAAATTATTTTAGATGTGGGGCATTTTAAAAAAACTTAAAATTTCACTGGGGTAAGTCATTTATTAGATTTCATTTAGTGAACTGCTGTTAATAAAACGCTTTGTCTGTGATTCTAACACTTTCAAGGCTTCTCATACTTCATCTGTAAATGCGCATAGCCCCCATTACCATATGCAGGAGTTAAGTACTTAAGAATGTGAAGGTGATGTCACTCATGGGTCAGTGAGTCCAATCTCTTGCAATTACAGGAAAATACAACCATCTTGTAAATGTTCCAGCTGTGTCTTCCATAGCCCACTAAGTGTGATTTTTGCCATTACCAGGAGAAGGTACCATGTTTTGCACTGACCTGGCAGTGCAGAGACTCAGCACTTGTCTCTGCTCACCTTGGCCTGAGCTGGTTTTCTCTTGTTTTAATAGTTGTGCCGTGATCAGTTTTACCTTAAGCACTGGGGACAGCCTGGGTTGTAAAGCGGCAGGGAGCCATGGTGCTACAAACAACTGTTCCTTGGGGTAGCAGGGGCTGGGGGAGATCGGGGGCAACTTTCAAGAAAGCAGACTTTGTTAAGAAAATGTTAAAAAATAAACACAGGTAGAATAAGAGAAGGAAAAAACCCCCCAACATGAACATCATGCTTCTCCTGCTGAAGATCTCAGTATGTCAACAAGAAATCCTAACTTTTCTTCCCTATTCTGAGAAAGTCTGAAATTTTCAGAGGACTATTAATAGGATGAATACAGTATCAAAGAAGAGGGAAGGATACTATGAAGGTTATTTTATATCATAATCTTAATCGTAATGTTATTGAGCCTTTTCTGTATTTATTAGATAATTTGGAATACTAAACCATTAAAACTTTCTCTGAACTAAGAATAAATTCTTAGCATATATGATGCATTCTTCGTTGTCCATAAGAATATTTTGACTGTAATTCTTGGAGGCCTTCTCTTCCTCTATACTTGGAAAGTTGTTCTGCAGCTTTCTTTCTTACACTCATGATTAAAAGCCTTCCTGAGACTTGGAAGTATCATCACTGTTAGTTTATTTCCAGTTATTTTGGTGCCAGCATTACTCTATGGCTTTCAGAAATGTTTTATCCCATGTTTCTTTTATGTTTGCTATCTTAAATTGTCTTACCTTCAAAATGTATTCTGAAGTTTGCAGGATCCCAGCTGTGTGATATAAATCTGTGTAAGGTCTGGTAAAAAGGAAAAAGTGAGCAGCTTCAGTAATGCTTATTGTCCCATGCAGAGCCTTCCTCAAATGGATTTTTTAGTGTTTTTTTTTTAAAAAACAAATTCAGTGCTAGGGATAAATTTAGGCTTAACAGCTCCTGCTGGTGGATATAAAGCATGAACAAAAACTTCAGACCAAAGACAAATTATTACTCTGTTCCTTCACATATTATATATTACCAATTTTAAGTAATGAAAAGTTTCTTGATTATTGTCAGAGATATTCCAAATGTGTGCCTCATGCAATGGTACAACTAAGACAAGCAACACTGCTCTAATAAAGCCTTGGAACTGCAAAAAGCAACTCAGAAACCTCCACAGAGATTTAAAGAATGAATCTATGCATGCTGTGCTAATGATATGTTACAAAAGTTATAAAAGAGAAGAGTTAAAGGGAAAGGTGAAATGTATGAAAATGCCAAGACAATATATTTGGGACCAAAGTTAACTTTCTTAATAAAGGAACCACACTGGCTATTTGCACCCTGTTGGGGATAAAAACTTGAACTGCATGCAAAACTTGTTCCAATCCTATAAAAAAAGTAGAATTGCTAGGACAGAAATATAAGAAGAATAACAGAGACTGAAAACTGAGATCTTTAGCAAATTTTATCACTTTGTTAACTTCACAACTTCTCCAAGCAGAGTAAAAGTTAATATAAACAGCATCTGTCAAAAATATAATAGAGGGAGAAGTCTCAAAATACCATCAGGCTTGTGGGCTCCTTTTGTGAGACCAGAAAATTCTTAATTGTATGGTCCCTAAGTGGACAAAATACAGTGTTCAGAAAATAACTGGGGCATTGCAAGGCAGAGAGGTCAATAACAGCCACACCAAGCCATACCAAGGCTTTGCTTCAACATCGCTAACTTTCAGTGATTCCCTTTTCACAGTGAGGCTGGAAGGATGGGAGAAGCTTTTTGCTGTAGAGGTAAGGCATTTAGATCACTACCACTTCAATCATTGGTCTTTCCCCGTCTGAATACAAAATTCTTCTGGTCCAGATTCATCCTTTTTGGCAAGCCTCATAAGGCTCATGGAAGTTGGACAAAAGGTCTTTGATTGCCTTGGTAGACTGGGATAAATAGGTATGTGCTGTGGGTAGGTTCAGATCCTGTTCTGCCAATGTAAAAATGTGCTTCTGTGGGACAATATGTTATCCTGCATAATGAAGCATTGCTAGTCCTCACTGATTAGAACAGAGCAGGAGGGCACACATCAGTATGCATAACACATGCTCTTAGGAAACAGGAACAGTTTGCTAAGTCAGGCAGAGCAACTTGATAGAGTCTAGCTTTATCTATGCGATTAGATATTCTGGGAGGTAACTGGAGCACAGCAACAAAAATATGAGATAGGACCATTCAAAACGTTGTCCACCTTCTGCATATATTATAAATAGTCTCACCTTTTCTCTTCTCACTGTTGTCTGTCTCCTGCTCCTCGAGTTTTTCACTGTGGCAGTCCCTGTGAAAATATCCAATAACAGAATCTTAGTCCCGTAGAGAGTAATATTAGGTAAAATAATTTTTCTTTAATAATATTTTCATCATGTCGACCTGGAAGTCTGGGTTTGATCCACCAGTTTCCAAATCTCTCACGGTCTGTCAGTCTGAACTTCTGTGAAAATTACAACAAAGCAAGGTGACTAAATGTAGACTAATGACTACAGTTTTCAGTGGGTGAAAACTGATCAAGCTAAACCAAAATACAGCCATGTTACAGCAATGGGCCAAAGCATTACTGTGCAGTTATATAAGAAAAAGCATCGAAACCCTTCTTAATAGATCATCGGTTAAAGATTCCTTGCATAAAAAATCCTCAAGTTTTTTTGCACTACACAGAATTACAAGAAAAAACATTGTTTCTTGAATAAAAAAAGTATTAAGAAGTAGTATCATGCTGATGACTTACAGCTATGGAATAATTTTGTGTGAAAAAAACAAGCAGAAGGATGCAAGTATTGCCTGAGTCTAAGAAGCTTCTAGGAAGAAAAAAGGACAGCTGAGAATTATTACAAGTGCAGACACAGTAATAAGGGTATGTCTGCATGTCACATCGCGACACCCCCAGGCATCTGAAAGGACAGAGCTATGTCCGACAATTTTCACTGCAGTATCACGGAACAGAGTGCTACTTACTTTGCCCACAGGATAAATTATCGCAGGAAGGTGCTGCTCTCTTTCTGATTAGCTCCAGTAGCTCCACACAGCCCTGTCACATGCAGCGTAGGCACAGCAGCAGAGGCTCTGATTTCAAACCGATAACTGAACTATGCTGCAGTTTCCCGCTGTAGTTTAATGCTTATTTGGAAAATCCTGCTTGCTCTTTGTGCCCCTCCTGACCACATACACGGATGTCAGCATGAGGTCTGTCATGTTTAGTGGGCTGAGGCAGGTACTCTTCTGCCCTGTGCCGAAATCTTGGTTCGTCAAAATCAACAATGTTTACAGATGAGAGCTGGGTGTCCACTTGCCCATTGTTTGTGAAAAGAAAAAATCTTTCATTAAAGTAAAACCTGATTTTGCATAGAAACCATTTAAAATCTCAGACAAAACAAGCTCAAAAGTTAACAAGCAGATCAAAATATGTATAAAAGTAGCAAAATAAAGGTATGCTTATGAAGACAAGCCTTAATGTGAAGTAAAAATGGTTCTGAAAAAAGGAACTGAAGGGCTTGACCGAGGATGAATTTCATCCTGAAAAAGCTGATAATGCTTTCAGGATAGGAAATTGAAACATTCAATAAGTAAGAGGCAAATGAATTACTAATAGCATTATTTGTGCTTAGCAATAGCTTAAAAATAAAACTCAGTGAGATTCCAATTCAAGCAAAAAAAAAATCTTCTATTCAGAAAAAATAACTTAATGTTTTACCTTAACCTAGTTCCCTAAGCAGCAGTTTTTACCATGTTTTGTCATGACTGTCTTAAGAACTCTGGAGGTCTGATACGCCATTTAAAAGCTTGTTTATATTCTGTGCCTATGCAGAATGCTCTACATCCCATGTGTAGTAAGACGTCTGTGGGTTAAAGCTTATGAAATCACTATGCCAATAAGGCACTTATCCTGTAGAGTAACTTTACATCCCACACAGTCTATCACTAAATTCAATCTGGCAGTTTGAGTCATCAGACTGGCAAGGTGCAAGATACAACGCTGGAAATAAGAAAAACTGGTGTTCAACAGCTCATCAGCCTAGAAATGTTAGAGCAAGTTCATTGTCTGTAGCTGCCTGAAACATTTTAATTACATCTCATATAAATATATGTTGCAGCTTGAAAAGGTTTAAAAATTCTACATTGAGTAAAGAGCCAAAGGTTTCTAAAAATCAAATGAGCGGTCTTACTCTGTAGGAGATATCTCTCCACAGAAGAATTTGAATAGAAGTAGAATAATAACTTTAACAGAAAGCAAACACCAGTTTCATGGGATTCAAAAGAATAATAAACAGTTCAAATTTTAGTAGGGTTTACTGAAAAATAATGATCGCTGCTGCCATTGTAGTAAGAATTTAACTTCTTCAAACATTTAAGGTTATTTTTGTCACATTCTGGTTCATTTTCATACAGGTGACATCCTCTCTCCGACAATCCACTTCCCACACCATAATGCCACTCTCATAACGTTGTTGTACCGGGTATCTCAGTTCATTTGCTTGTTGCTCACGTGCAGCACACTCAGAGATAAGCTCTCTAAAAATAGGAGAATTTGCATTTTATATTGTATATATGGTGGCTAAATCCATACTTAGTGGAATGGTTAGGTTTAAAAACTTTTTATGACACTCATCTGAAAAAGACCTGACCAATTCACTCTGGTCAGTGCAGGAAATCCAACATTTAAAACCAAAGGCATTATATGCTGGAAAGTTACTCTCTACATAACATTACTTCTCAGACTAATCAGTAGTTCACCTTGTTCTCCTTTGTCAGGTAAGAAGGTTAGATTGGAACTTGGGGAAAACATGTCCATGATTTTCTTTTTTCCCTAAACACTTGGCTTACAGTACTTGTAGGTTATTTTTGCTGTCATTGTGCTTTGTGTTTCAATCTAGAAAATGTTTAGTTTTTGAAACCTTTGGTGAAAGAATATGAAGGTGGTTCATTCAGCATTATTTTGCCTTCGCCATAGAAGGGCATGATACTTCATGAATGTACGATTACGCATCCTTTTTCCATTGACCCTCTAGTGCATTTAGTGCAGTTGATGTCTATTTGTATATAAGTAGTACACTATGGATCACTAACAATTCTGTGTGACTCATCTCCACCTGAAAGTACATCATTTCACAAAACACTTGGTGAAAGTATTGAAAGGTGAAAGGCAGAATCTGTGGGCAGAATTCTCAGTGAATGCCCTAATCACTGCGTATAGCTAAAAAGGGGCACAACAGGTACGACTTTCCCCACCAAGCAACTGCCTTTTTTGAGAAATATTTGCCATTTCACGTCTTAGCCATTTCAAAGCCTTAGAGTCCAGCATGATGAACTGCAGCACAGCAACATCCCACAGGCTAAACTGAGCTTCATCTCTGACACTCCTTATTCCTTGTGGTTCTGTCTCTTTCCCTTAACCTATTGGTATTTTTCCCCTCCATCTTGTTCTTAGAAATAGCTTAAAAGTTTTGGCTGAATCACCAGGATGGCGCAAAGCAAGTCAGCCTGAGGCAGATACATGGCATGAAGAAGGTCAGGGCAAATTATTGAAAGTTTGATGAAGTTATATACAAATTAAAACAGACTCTTACAGGGCAAAATGCCTGGAAAACTTCAAACTGCTTTTTCCTCCTACATCCAGGGTTATCCAAGGACTCTATGCTGCTTTTGCCTGTGTGGCTAAAGGGATGCCTCTAACACTGGACCTTCTTGAGACTCCAGGAGAAGAGCAAGAACTTTTCCTGTACAGGTACAAACCTTAGCTCCACAAAGACTGTTTTACGTGTTTTCACGCAGAAAGCAGAAACAGAAAGGACACGAAGGAGTGGGACAATACACAAAATCAAAATAGAGTATAATACTATATTCAGTGGATGCCCCTGTAGGGCACTGTTGCTTTAAAGACTGCAGAAACTCATGTGAAGACACATTCCTTTCAGTTCCTCAGCCTTTCTGTGAATGCACAGCCATCACGGAAAGTCTCTACACATCCACTCTCCTGTTAATTGTTTGAAAGAGAATCTTCATCCCCCTTTCACGCATTTGCGCATTACCAAGCCAAGCATTTAAAACACATAGACCAAAGGCATGGAGTGATGAACCCTTAGAATGAAATAGAAGGTGTCTTAAAAGTTCTTAAGCAGATCTCAAACTGGTCATCAAAGAAATTACCTTGCCTTTACAGATGCTATTTTCATTTTTAAAAATAATTTCAGGATGGCAGATTTCTGGTGCATGGGCATTCTGGAAGTTTGCTGAAAATCTAAGTTTCTGAGGATTTCTTTGTGAATGTAGGCAAAGTAGGTCCTCAGGTTTTATTGCTCCCTGCCTTCTGTTTTAATTGTGCAGTTATTGAATGGAGGAAAAAAAAAAAAAAAGAAAAGAAACTTCTCTTTTTGCTTCTTCCTGGCTTTACATGAAAGAAAGTGAGTTGCAAAATTTATTTTTAGAGAGGACAGTTTAAAAAATACTGTAAGAAAGCCAGTAGCAATCCCATGTGTTTGGAGATTCAAACTGTTACCTTAGAGAACAGATAGATTCATCAAACACATGGGAAGAAGGGGAAGAACAAGAAAACCAAGCAGTGAACACATTTAGCATAATAAGCAATAGTTACAGCAGAAGAACATCAATTAGTAAGGCCTTTCTAAATGGTTTGTAGTAGACATAACTTTTGGCAAGTCATATGAAGAAGGGTAATGCACTGTTATCACAGATTGCTATACAAAAAATGAGTGTATGATATAAAAAACAAAGATGTGTGCATGAAAATTGAAATAGTAGGACATAAAGACTGGAATCACTGGTGCCATGATGTTAAGGAGGCTTTATGGCTTGTTAGAGCTAACAGTTCAGAAAATAAAATGATGTTGGATTTCAATCACACAATGTTAACAAAAAATAACAGTCAATTTTTGCTTGCAGTGTTTTTTTTTTATTAGTCTGTACTGTAGTACTTTTAAGTATATGCATACTGAATATAAACATATACATTGTACTAGAAAATCAAAATTAATCTCCTCTTCCATCATGTCAATCTCCTCCTATGACAGCACATTTCATGTAATTCCTTCTATAAATACATAAAACATCTTTTTAAAAGGAGTTAGGTAATTTTGGCCCTTCTACTATCGGAAAATGTTTCAGAACTTTGTTGCCCTAGTGCTTAGGAATCATTCTCCAAATTCCTAGATGTATTCTCAGTCCTATTTCTTCTTGCATTCATATTCTAGCATTTAGATAACTCTCGTCCTTCCATGGTATTTTTAGAGACCAGAGTCATATTCCCACACTGCCTTAATTTTGTTGAACCAAACCAACAGATTCCAGTTGCCTCTACCTATGCTTATGAGAAACCCTTCTCTACAGCTATATCTACCTGGAGTCATCTTTCTCTGGGCAAGCTGCCCAACTTCAGACACTGCAGGCAACCAAAACAGTCTCAGTGGTGCCTGGTAATAATGGCAATACTATTTGTTTCCATTGTATTCCAACGGAGCCATTTCTTTGCAATTCATTTAGCCCCTCTGACACTGTAGGCTATTCTAGAGATGACCTTCCAGTTTGTGTTCGGTTTCCTAACCTTCAAAGTGGTTGAGGTTACTGATAGTCACAGCTGCTCCTTCACATTCCTTATATCTGTTTCTGAATACATTTACTTTCTGTGGCATGTAGGATTAAAGGATGTGATTTAGTGAATGGTGACATTCAAATCTAAGGCTTCTGCGTATAAAGAAAATATTTAAAGTATTTTACAGGCTACACATCTAAACCAGCCACTTCTTTGACATATCTGTCCTCAAGCAATGGTCCAACCTGGTGAATGTGTCCTGTCATCCTAACAGATGGCCATTGGTCTAGACAGCTGAGGGACATGAATTCACATTCAAGTGATGTGAATTCATTCATCCGGGTGCTAAGTGTATGATACACAGCCAAAAAAAAACAAAACAGTTGTCTTACTTGAGGCTTTGTGCCTTTAGTTAAGGAACTGAGAAGTTTTAATGTTTGTATCATTAGCAAAGCATTCATATATATACACCTGTTGATCTTGTCTTCTACATGTGCTCATAAACTGAAATATGTAATGAAGAGTAGATTCATTAATGCTTATTCTATAACATCAGAGCACATTAATTAAATCTCTTGGAATTCATCTGTTTATGCCTGCAGTAAAATTGACAAAACAGAGGATAATTTGAAATAATTCTGTTGAACTCAGTCCAACACCAAATGGATAAGTAGTTGCATATGATTTAGGATTTCCCCGTGCATTAAGTCAATTTGTGCTCTGCACTGACTGTAGCAGCAAAATGAATGGGATTTGCAAACTCAGTTACATACTGATAGTTTCCAATTATGATTATGGCCTTGGATTCAAGAACATCTGTTCTCTGTGCTATACAACCTTCAAAAAGTGAAAAATATCCTTCCAGTTCCTGAAGGGACCTACAAGAAATCTGGAGAGGGACATTTTACAAGGGCCTGTAGTGATAGGACAAGGGGTAATGGCTTTAACTGAAAGCGGGGAGATTTAGACTAGGTATAAGAAAGAAAATCTTTGCTATGAGGGTGGGAGGCACTGGAACAGGTTGCCCAGAGAAGCTGTGGCTGCCCCCTCCCTGGCAGGGTTGAAGGCCGGGTTGGGTGTGGCTCAGAGCAACTTGGTCTGGTGGAAGGTGTCCTTGCCCATGGCAGGGGTTTGGAAGATGATTTTTGCAGTCCCTTCCCACCCAACCCATTCTGTGACTCTACGGTTCTATGATTTTCCCTATTTAAGGATCTGTTGTAATATTTCTCTTAAGAAAGTCTAAAAATGGCTTTTGTAAGAAGTAAAAGTGTCTGACTGTGCACCTGTTTACCCCACTGAATGGAACTTCAGTGCTTCCAGAATGTTGAGACATGACAAATTCACTGTGTTTCGATCCACAGAAGGACCCCTGTGTCATCCCTCTGGTAGCCTGAAGAACACAGGAGTGAAGTGTAGTGTCAGTATGCCTACATCAAGGCATATAACTATATTTGAAAATTATAGCTCCTTATGGAAAGTTATACGAACATCTGGCTTTCCTCCTTTATGCATGCATAAAAAGATCAGCATTGTCTATGCTACCATAGAAGCAGTCATAAAACACAGTGCAATTTCCACTACAACTATAGGTATAATCTAAACAGGCAAAAACACAAGTTTACCAGAAAACTGAATTTGGTAGGACTTGGACACTGAAATTTTCCAGTATCAAACCAAATTATATAACTACATTTAACCCTCAAAAAAAAAGTTTCAAATGAAAATAACACTGTAACAAGATTTTTCATAACAGAATAACTGAAATAAAAGTAAAAAAAATAAAAAAAATTAAAGCTGAACCAAAAGATTCAGTTTGGCTCTATCTCAAATTATTTATTCATTCTTTTCCACAACTAATGTATTTTTCAGTTTGACTCAAAATATTTGTTTTCTGATTTTGCAGCTCAGTTATAGAACCAGAAATACTAATTTTAAATATCATAGTATACTATAGAGCTACATTATGGCTTTTTTGAGAAGTCTAGTACATTTAGCCGATTTCTAGAAACTAATGATTGTATTTAAGTGCAGAATGCTGTTTTCTCTAAATACGAAAATAACCACATAAGCTAAACCTGGAATGTGAAGACTACTTGTCAGCCCCAAAGTTGTCTATTTTTTCCAGTTGTCTCTGTTTACAACTCTTATTTTGTATTACTATACTTGAAAACTTTTTAAATATTTTAGTGTCTCATTAGCACACTACATTAAAAGATATGGTGTGGAAATTAATTGTCTGGCACTCCCTTTGCAGCTAAAACCACTAACAAACCAGACTTCTCCATCTGAGAATACTTTAATGGTGGATTACTGACATCTCTGACTAGATTTTTTTGTAGGTTTGGTTTTTATTTTGTCTGCTAACCATACAGTGTAAGTAATACATATGTAATTAGCTGCAACTTGAGGAGGTTAAACAGCCACATTTAATAACCAAAAAAAGTGCATGTGTGCATTTGTCTCCACTGATTACAACACGTTTCCCCTGAAAAAAAGTACATTGACCAGGACAGAGTGTAAATAAACAAAAACATTCTTATGTCAGTATAAACAAATAAAAAAAAATATTACATGATATTTAGAATAGCTAGTAAGAGAACTATAATGGCTCTTGTTTTTATGTTTCAATTCTGTTTGCTTTCATTGCTTGCATTACATTAGATATTAACTGAATCTTAAGTCTTCAGTAAGCCTATTCATCATTTCACCTAGCAAAAGAATTGAGTTAGTTCCTATTCTACATCATGACATTGACTGATAAGATTTCTAGCAATTCTTATTGGATAATATTTATCACTCGGATAATGTGTTCAGTATTCTGTTTTTAAAAAAAGGACATAATGAAGCAGATTCCCAGCCCATATAAATTCTTATTAGGGATTTTGGTTTGCCAACAGACTCTGCAAACAGTACTAAAAGACTGCAGACAGTGTTTTAATTAAATGTTAAATTCACACTGATAAACTGTAGTTCAGATGTTTTATCTGCTGTAAATCTCTAACATATATGTCACTTAGACACTATCGTGAAATTTCAGCCCACTGTGTTGTTAGAGGAAATCTATTCCCACCATCCAAGTATCAGTGAAAGAAAACATTGCATTTTTGTATAATGTCACTGGAATCAACAAACAATACAGTCAGAAGAAATAAATGCTGATGGCAATGAGTTTGCAAAGTTGTGCTGGGCATGTATTTCAGGACTCCTATCTCTGTTACCACCCTATTTTTGTTACTGCTAGTCTGTTTCACAACAATTTTCTTTATAAATCATATCCAGATATGACAACAAGATAAAATAGTTTCTGATATTTAATAAAAACATATGCTTGGAAAACACTTCAGTCTTGACTATACAGCTCTTGCTTTTTCTTTGCTTTTTTGGTGCATTTTTAACCTGTATACAGCATCCCTGACAGATGTGTTTGGAGTAACAAGGTTTCAATCAGTCCACATGGGGCAGAGACACTTTTCTTTTAAGGCAGAGCCTTTTCTGAGTGATGGATATCTAGAAGTTTTGACACATGTGGAACTTGTGTTAAGGTTATAAGCCTTCTGACACAAGGCTTGCTTACTGTCTTTACTAAGATTAAGACTCCTTGCCCACACTCCCTGTTCCAGAGCCCAAGAATCAACAGTGGAAAAAAATCCTGGATTTAGCAGGTTTGTGTGAAAAGAAAGGAAGATTTAAAAAACAAACCAGAAAACCCAGAGACGAACCACCAAGCAATGCCTTTTCAAGCACCCACATAAAAACTGCAAAATATTTATTATAGGCAAGTGCAGAATACCTCGATTGCCTAGTGACTAAAGCACTTGCTGCCAAAGCAGGGCAGAGAAGTGTTGGGCCTTGTGTCAATGACTGTTTATGTATTATAAAAACGATAGCTAGAAAGCTTTGGGGAAGGCCATACCACAAAGCATGGAGATTTGGGATTTACTTCACAGGAGGATTACGAAGTATTTGAATCTCTTACACTTTGCCTGAATATGCAGCTCCAGAATGAGTGTAAGTCTCAGTAGCACAAGAAAATCTGAATTTTTCTGTCTTGGAGATTAGAGATTGAGTCAAATGTCTTTTGTGAGAGAAAGGAGAAGAGAAATACACATTAATAGTCTACCTTGTACATACACTCTTCAGATGGACTACTAAAACATAAAAAATATCAACCAGTCCACTACAGTTCTCTTCAACAAATGATCTATTTATTGCTTTGTAGCTGCAGCTTGTGAGTTTTAAAAATCTTGCTAAGCTATCTGTCCTGAAAAGCGAAGACGATTACTATGCTCATTTTACTGAAAAACAGAGAGCATCTTAGCTATGGCCATCTGAATAGATATGTGTTACTGAGGGGGTTGCTACGTTAACCTGGAGACTGGAGAGCAGGAGTCTAAAATGGTTTTGGTTACTACCAATAAAGAATGAAACTTGCAAAGTGCTTAATATTTTTCTTCAAATTCCAAAAGGTATTATTCTACTGGGTTGTCACTGACTGTTTAGTGAATTTACACTGAGGCAGAGTTTTAGAAATTTATTGAATCCCCTTAAATGTAATACATGATAATTTAGAAAACTATTAGCAAGTATTGCTACACTATAACTTGTCAGGACTCCCTGAGAATGTGTCTGAATCTTGATAAATGACAGGGACAGCTTGTTTTTTTGACTGTCCAAGATATGAGACAAATATTGTCACAACCTCTTGGTGAGACACAAAGAAAGCAAAGAAAGGAAAAAAAACCTCACCCTTTCTGTTAAACTACATCTGTTTATTCTGCTTCAGTGAAAGATTACGTTTGCAAATAGTACACTGCTTATCTTTATGTTGGGTTTCTCTTCAGTCATTATCTCAGCTGCCACACAGGATATAATTTGGATCAAATTAGGCTGTGATAATTTTCGACTGTGAAAATGTCAGTTACAGTTTTTAACAAAGCCATACTGGCTAAAGACCATGTTTCCTCACACAACAGTGTTTCTAGCCAACCCTAACATGTAGCTGCTGGTTATGTCTACTGCTGGTAGGGGTTTGCCAGAGGTTAGTGTCAACGACATTTCTCAGATCACACATCCCCTTTCAGAAAGAGAGGAAAAGAGGCAAATTATAAGAATTTGAAAGTAGCATTGTGGAGGGAGGAATGGATGGTTTGGGATGGTTGTGTCTTCTGATTTTGGTGAATGCACATCTTTCCTGGTCTTGATGGAGAAATAATCTGCCAGTGGATCCAGTTCTGTGGAAGGGAAGGTGTCTCTTATTGAGCTAGTGGAATTCTACTGTGTGATATAATGAGGGCTGATTTCATGTTTAAAGATCTAGGCAAGATCTCAAAAGACAAGGATTGATTTCATGACTATTCCACAGACTCATTTCTACTTTCCATTGTCAAACCGAATCACACATCCTACTTCACCAGGATAATGCATTACCAACGTGTTTCAGTATATATATCGTCTACTTCTGAGGAAGACAGCATTTCTAAACTTCTAGGGTTTTTTGTTTGGAGATTTGTACTTCAGTGTACCTTAGCTAGTGTTTTAAGTTTCAGTATTCTTCTCTGTCACTAGCATTTGGCTTGCTGTTTTACCAAAGTGTTTTGTATATGCCAAATTATTTTTGTGTTATAGTTCAAGTAATAGCAGCCTAGTTAAAGATAAAGGTCTATTTGCTACATCCAACTGATTACCTCAAAACTAAGAATAACTGTAGGCCATTTAGGTCAGAAAGAAATGTTTCTAAAATATTTATAATATGACATGTTCATTCTGACCTAGATAAAAGAAAATGCACAGACTACAGAGGAGCGTGGGCTTCACTATCGGTCAATCAAGGATAAACTGAAAATGAACTTCAGAGTGCAAGCGTAGCGCAGGGATTTGACTTTAGACAGTTATTTTAAGAAAAGAATCAAGGAAATTAAAGCTTTAGAGCCAAGTTTATGATGAGAGTTTTTACTCATCTTAAAATTTGAAAAAAAAATGAAAAAAATAAAAATTTTTTCTGCACTACAATTTCTAGCTTTAGAGGTAGGTTAATTTAGAATAGAGGAAAAAAAAAGAAGCAGGCTAGAATTTCATATTCAAATACCACATGTTAATGAGTTCCCCACATAACCAAAACAGTCAGAAGAGTTAGGAGACTGAAGACTCAGAAAATTCAGGAGCAGAATATCTAGACAAAAATTGCTCTGCAACACTTGAGAACTCTATGAGACAGTTTCCTGTTCTTAAACTCAAACTGAAAATATTTAGGTCTTTAAAATAATTTTGAAAGACTTTTATAGAAAGGGTTATGCAAGTACTGATTACTGGGCTTTTTACCGTCCATTAGATATCTCGTTGTTCATAGTTACTTCAGAATTCACGCTGAGGAATCTGAAAGGTGGGTAGATCGTCTGCAGTGGGCCTTCAAAGACTCAGATGCATTACAAGCAGTTTTCACTTTAAACTAGGCAAGCACTAGCATTATCAAAGCACATTATATATATACTTTTACATATATATATACACACACATATATACGTGTCTGTGTATACAAAAAATAACTAATACTTTTGAAATTGCCTGAAATGTGTATAGCCACTAGTCAATTGTTAGGTGTATGATTTCATATAGGACACTAAGGACAGTGAGGTTCAAATATCTCTTCCAGCTTCAAGGTTAATGTTAGAAGTGCTATCTGTTAGTAGTCTGTCACACTACTCAGGGGTCTTTGCCCAATTACTAGTTCATGTTTTACTTCTGTGTACAAATTATTTTCGTTCGCATGGTAGACCGATCGCTGGGTAAAGTGCAATTCCTTAGTTATTATTGAAGTCACTCCTGGGTGTTGAGTTTATTGGTAATTAAAAGGTATTTCTTCACTTCAAGATTTCTATAAGCGGATTGTCTCTACAATTGCTGTTTGTCAGCACCTCTGTCCTAACATCTTCAAGTCCTTTTTCTACAAAATAAAAGCTACATTTGCATGGCAATGCTTAGAAGGTACATGACTTTGCAATCTCTCCTCTGATCCCTCTCCTGAAGTCTGTCACTGCTGTCAGTTTTAATTCCTTTATTGTCTCTAAAGCTTATTGCTCCATAAGAAGTATGCCATCTCCAAAGACTGAAGAATACAAGAAAGTGCTCCTGTTCTGAGAGTTCACAGCTGGAGGAGCGAGCCATGTTATTCCAGATTTAACTATTCAGACAGTATACTTCAAGGACATAGACAAAAGAGTCCACAGCAAGACAGTGACATAAGGCTTCTTTTGCCTACCCAGAGCTAGTCATACCTGAATGTCACTAGGCAAAATATTTTTATTCTAGTTATTATCTAGTTGCCAGTGACCGCTGCATCTGCATTATACACTTTCCCATGCTTCCCTAGAAGACTGTAAATCACAGTGCACATAAGGATGAAGTACATTCAGTCTCTCTACAAAACGAATGCAAAAAGTCAAAAACAGAAAAGATAGTTCCCTCATACCATAGGGGAGGTTTTCAATATCACAGACGGAAACAGCGATTCATTGAGAGTCTTATGGATCATTCATTCCTGTGTTAGAAAGGTTGCTTGGCAGATGGATCTGAGCACAGCTATGGTATAGAAAGGACAGTAACTGCTTGTAGCATGAGTAGTGGCACTTTGTTGATAAGTTTCTGAATCAACTGCTTTTAACATTGTTGCTGTTCTTGAAACCACTTAGCTGATCCTTAGGAGATACGATTTTATCTCTCAATGTACCTATTGCCCTTGGGCTGTGGAATGAGCCTGCTACTGTTCTCCTATCTATTTTAATACATCTTCCATTCTTTTCTCTCTAGAGAGTCACTATTTCATTTCTAATAATAAAAAAAGCAAAGATGTTGAGTTTCTTTTGAAACAAGAAATGGAACAACTAAAGAAAGCATGGGTGCCTATGCATTAGAAAAATAATTTAAAAGAGAGTGTGATTATTGAGTCGATGGTGCTAGGTTCACTGAGCTTGACAGCATGAAGCATGTGAGTAGTCACACAATCGCCTAATAGAGTGAGATGAAGCATATTAAGTTGGTAAGTGGAAGGAAAAATGAAAAAATAGAAAGATGGATGTTCATATAAGATCCTACACTGTTGAAACCCTCACCTCTTTGAGAAAATCTCGCTGAACAAAATTTGAATAACCCTTTGACCCACAAACTTCATGAATACTGACCTCCCCCAACCCAAACAAAAAAAAGAAAGTGTAAAATTTTAATCAGGAAGGGGGAGCATATAAGAGACGTAGCCAATGCTATAGCTGTAACAAATCACCAAGTATTGAGATGGCTGGTAGTGGTACAAAGTGCAATATTAGAATGTTATCTGAACAGCAAGGTACGAAAACAGCAAAATCTGTGACTGTGTGAGGGAGTAAGTCTTTGGGAAGTAGAAGCTTTCCTACCAAAGAACTGTGAGAAACAAAAACGCTTTGCGGGGCTGTGTCTTTCATCAGTCATTTTACAGAGAAAACAAGATGAACTAGGACTCTGAAAAGGCAGTTTCTCCGTATTTCAAACACCCAGGAGGAAGGGAGAAGAAGATGGACTAGTGATTCCTTAGGGGGTTATAAACTACTCGCAAAGGAAGCTGATAGAGGTCATGTATGTAAGTATGTAAGTATGTGTGTTTGTATGTATGTATGTTGGTCTTTGTTATGTCTAACTTTGTATTGTTCCGTCTAAAGACAAATAGGGCTAATTCCAGAACACTTTCAGAATGCTTTCAGACTCAAATACTCATCTATAATTCGATCACGTATTCCTGGAGAGAAGTATTGTAAAGAACCAAGAAGATTATGTCTAAGCTTGTGGGAAGCTCTACATTGACTTGTGAAAGAATAACAGAAAAACAGCCCTCAGAAATGTGCTGAAGAAACAGATAGAAAGCAGGGCTTCACAGAGTCATAGAAGAAAGATTAAATTATAAAATCTAAATTGATGGAGACAAAACTGGTCTTCCAGAAAAACAATTTACTCATAGAAGCAGGTAGTTTTAAGGCTGTTCAAACTATTTGGCATATAATTCTAATAAACAAAAAGGAAAATATTAAGGAAAATACCATAAGAATATGCTATTGTTGACAGAGTTTCAAAGGAAAGTGTCTTTAGTTTTAATTTGAACCACAATCCCCTTTTTTAGTTTAAAGACCAGTTTTGCATAACATTTGGTGGCACAAACATAGCAGCCTGGAGAATATTCAGATGATAAGTGCTTTCTAGGTCTGCAATGGAAAGGAAAACAGACTTATCCTAATTCAAGAAAACCTTATCTTTCAATGTTCAGTAACAGTGGTAAGAATTTTCATAATCAGAACACACTGCAGACTGCTCTCTTGTGTAAGATTAGTTTGTCATCTGTCTGTTTCTCAAAAGAATCGGAGCTTAGACTATCCTAAACAATGATTTATAACTTTCAAATATTTCAAGTTTGAAGTTAAATAGGGTCACTGTACCAACCACAAAGCAGGGATATAACTGATATCTTGAGTGTGGGAACATATTTATAAAGTGCTAATACACTGCACAACAGCTATTTCACACTCATCACTGAGTTGAGAAGAAAATTAGGATGGTATTTTCAATGTGCGTTATGTAGTTAATTATATTGCACTATATATTGCAATATTTCAGAGATGATACAAAAGAAAAAAGATGTCACAAAATGAGACTTTTTCAGGGTAAGATATATATTGAGAAAGACTAACCATTCATTTCAAAGGCAGAGGCATTGATTCTGTTAAATATTTTCATTAAAATTACTTTATAAGAAGTGAGGGATAAAAAAAAATAATTTTCTTGTCCCATAGATGATGGTGAGGTAGCACAGCATTTTCTCAGTGGGTCACTTCTATAAAGACACATTTCGATTGGTCTATAGCGTGAATGGTACTGAAATGCAAATGTTTGAAAGACTCTCGACAGAAATTGACTGCTTTATTCCTCCCATATTTTCTTGTGATGAAGCTCTGAACAAAATTACTCTTTGGCACTCATATCCATGACAACCCCCAATACCAGTAATCACCCTGAATGGCTAGAACAAAGTCCATTTTTTAATCTAAATATTATCTGTAGCTTTTTTTACCTCCTAACACCGAAAATACTATATTAAAAAGTTCAAACTAACAGTGCAATAGTTCTCAGAGAATTTCTTCATTTTACATGGGTTTTGCGAGGGAGGGAAATCTTTGAATTAAGGTAACATTCAAATAGTGTTTTCTTGTTGCAAAATGCTCTCTTGTTGCATGATTCAACTCTTTGTCAGTGTTGGTTAAGTGTTTGGGAAGGATACTCAAAGGATACTCATCCGTATGCCCTGAAAATCAGACTGTGGTCTCATGATACTTGCCTGACATGTAATTAGATAACCTGACATTTCATATCATTACTTTTTTTTATCAGCCCTCAAGCAATCAGAACAGGCTGTGTGATAGCTTCTCCTGCACTTGTCTGAAAATCCAACAGGGTGGACACAAGTCTTTAAGCTATCAGAATTACATAGCCTCAGAGTTGTAAGTTAAGAGGGCTAACTTTGCAGTACAGTGATGAGGACCACTCATGCAATTTCACAGAACCATAGAATCATAGAATGTTTTGAGTTGGAAGGGACCAGCCCACAAGCTGCGGGCAGGGACACCTTCCACAAGACCAGGTTGCTCAGAGCCACATCCAGCCTGGCCTTGAACGCTGCCAGGGAGGGGGCAGCCACAACTTCTCTGGGCAACCTGTTCCAGTGCCTCCCACCCTCATAGCAAAGATTTTCTTTCTTATACCTAATTTAAATCTCTCCTCTTTCAGTTTAAAGTCATTACCTCTTGTCCTGTCACTGGAGGTCATAGTAAATAGTCCCTCTCCAGCTTTCTTGTAGGCCACCTTTAAGTACTGAAAGGCTGCAAGAACGTCTCCTCAGAGCCTTCTCTTCTCCAGGCTGAACAGCTCTCCAACTCTTTCAGCCATTCCTCACAGCAGACGTGTTCCAGCCCTCTGATGATTGTTGTGGCCTCCTCTGGCCCCGCTCCAACAGGTCCATGTCTGCCCTGTGCTGAGTGCTCCAGAGCTGGACGCAGAACTCCAGGTGGGGTCTCGCCAGACTGGAGCAGAGGGACAGAATCCCCTTCCTTGACCTGCTGGCCACACTTTTTCTGATGCAGCCCAGGATATGGTTAGCTTTCTCGGCTGCGAGAGCACATTGCTGGCTGGTGCTGAGGTTCTCGTCAACCAGTACCCCCAAGTCCTTCTTGGCGGGGCTGCTCTCAATACATTCTCCACCCAGCCTGTATTTTACCTTGGAATTGCCCTGACCCATGTGCAGGACTTTGCACTTGGCCTCGCTGAAATTCATGAGGTGCACATGGGCCCACCACTCAAGTCTGCAAGGTCCCTCTGGAAGTCATCCCTTCCCTGCAGAATGCTGACCGCATCACACAGCTTGCTGTCATTGGCAAACTTGCTGAGGGTGCATTCAATCCTGCTGTCCATGTTCCCAACAAAGATGTTAAACAACGTCAGTCCCAATACCGGCTCCTGAGGAACACCGCTCCTCACTGGTCTCCACTTGGAAATTGAGCTGTCGACCACAACTCTTTGAGTTCTGCTGGCATTTTGTTCTGCTGGCTTTAATGAAAAAGTGATAAAAACATCTGGAGTAGGCCCCATATCAGTTCTTGTCTTGCTGGTGAAGATGCTGTTACTCTTTGCTGCTTGCAGCACTTACAGGGTACTGAGCCACCGTGGCTGTATAAGCCCCAAGGTGAGCACTTGTTAACCCTGAATGAGAACTTCTGTTTCAGTGTTGTCAGGCAACACAGTGAAAGCTGTGACTAAAAATGCTATCTGAAGCAAATATTTTATCATCTCTGTTGCCAAACCTAAGTATGTTTAATAAGTTTTTTGACAGAAAATGTTAAGAGCTTTGGATCTTCACAGCAATATCAAAGAGTATTACATGAGATTTGCTGTAGTATGACATAACATGAGTTGAAATCAAGTAATGAAAGTGAGTTCCTTTGCTAGTTCTCTTGCATTAAGTCAATAATTAGTAAAATATTCAGGTTTAATGTTTGAAGCACCAATGAGTGATGACCTTTCCAGATTAGAAACTATGCACGTGGAAGATGGCTATTTTATTATGTCTAAGACAAACAAGACTGAGCACAAATGCTCTTTTGAAACACTGCATCTAGAACCATACCTGATAAGGCAATCCTTGAAATAACTAGTAATAGTAATTTTCTGCACCTTAAACAAGTTCAGCTAATTAAAATTTGAGCTGCCCCTCTTGGTTGTGCTCTGGCAAAGGCTGTACGTGGATGTTATCTACCTTGACTTCAGCAAGGCTTTCGACACAGTCTCCCATGATATCCTTCTAGGGAAGCTGAGGAAGTGTGGGCTGGATGAGTCGTCGGTGAAGTGGATAGAGAACTGGCTGAATGGCAGAACTCAGAGGGTTGTCATCAGCGGCGCTGAGTCTAGTTGGAGGCTGGTGACAAGCGGTGTCCCTCAGGGGTCAGTACTGGGCCCAGTCTTGTTTAACTTCTTCATCAACGACCTGGATGAAGAGTTACAATGTACCCTCAGCAAGTTTGCTGATGACACCAAACTGGGAGGTGTGGTAGATACAC
>Ga0065711_1030211_pt1 | contig 33307 bp, 22 predicted proteins | sample Hoacrofraction12_FD_59098 | JGI IMG/M metagenome (GOLD analysis project Ga0065711, IMG submission 59098) | Hoatzin crop microbial communities from Cojedes, Venezuela - Epithelial fraction 12 v2 (version 2) | ecosystem: Host-associated > Birds > Digestive system > Esophagus > Crop | place...
GGAGGGGTGTTGTTTTTAAAAGTCACTGGCATAAGCATCATATACTTAGCTCTACAATCTCTTCTGATCCTTTATGCACTTAGACTAGGTACTGGTTTGAAAGTTCAATCTAAAACACAACGAAAATGCTCAAAAAGGCAGGCAAGGGAGTAGTCATGTTCCCTGCTAATAGCATCATTAGAAACACTAGATAATGTTATTTTAACTAGAATACTTAAAATTATAGTAAATTACAACTCACAGGAAAGCATGTTATTACAGCCTATGCAAGAAAACAAGGTTCTGCCGGATACTCTGCTCTTCTTTGATCTCATGAAAGCACACACTTACATAATGAAAAACACCTTGCAAACAGAAATCTTGGGAAATGCAACAGCGGACAACCAAAACAGTGATTGTGTTTGGGTTGGGGTTTTTTTCTCCTTTGAAAGCAAATCACCAATAAGTCATTACAATGCCTTTTGGGAAATAATGCCTATTATCTGCTTATACACTTCAACAGGCTAGAAGACCACCACCCTGCTTTTAAAAGCTGGTAATTTCTTTCTAGAAATGTACACAGCTTTTCCTACTATTTTTTTTTTTTTTTAAAGCATTCAGGTCCATTCCTTCAAATGACCACAGTTTTGTGAGCACTAGAGCAAGACTGAAGGGCATTCCTGTATTTCTGAAGTAATCCTTGAACACTGATGAGGGAAACATCCTTGGATTCAAGAGCTCTAATGTGGAAAATGGTAAATTAGCAGGGTAAAAGTTCCATATATTTAACTTTGCCTAAAGCACATATTTAAGTGATTCACATGCAGAGCCTGGGAAGTGACTAAGATGTTGTCTACAAAAAACCACCCTGGCAGTGACTTCTCCTCATTAATTGTTAAAAGAACATCTTTAATGTTCCCGCTAATCCCAAACCTGGCAGCAGGTATCCTTGGGAAGAGTCCAGGTCCCAGGAAGCTACATTCCAACTGTATTACAGCTTGTCTCCCTGAAAGCTTATTAAAAAACAGTGCTCATCCCACAGCAGCAGTTTAGCTGAGCTGCACACTAGGAACACATTAAATAGGCCGCAGGAGCCTGCGCTAGCGCTGGTTTGCAAATGGTCACATCCGCAGCGACACAATCCCAGACTAACTAGGACATGGATGTTACCGACAAAGGCTACGAGACTGTCATTCCTCTGAAAAGAGATAGGAGGAGGGGAACGGGAATGCGGAGCCCAGCACTGTGATACCCACTTCTATGCCTGGCTTGCCAAGTGGCAGTCCAGCTGCTCAGCACCCATACAAATAGGCCAGGGAATTTAATCCGTAAATTTGGGAACAAAAAATGCTTCATCATAGCATCTCAGCTGCAGTACTACAAGCAAGAGCTGTGAGACTTCCTCTGAAGTTTTTTGTTCGGGTATGGTTTTGGGGGAGGGGTGGTATGTTTTTAAGCATTGCTGCACCACGTGAGCACTTGATATAGTTTCAGTACAAAACCTATTATTAATATTTCATTACTACATTATTAATTTAAATTGCAGACTAATCATACTGTGACCACACAAAACCAGTGGAGGGGTGTTCATGTCTTAGCTGAGACTGGATCCTGTGTGGACAGACCTACTACACTAATAACAAATAAAGAGACACTTGTAAACCACAGAATCGCAGAATGTAAGGGGTTGGAAAAGACATCTCCGGGTCATCTAGTCCAATCCCGCTGCCGAAGCACCTACAGCAGGCTGCACAGGACCGCATCCAGGCGGTTCTCGAATATCTCCAGAGAAGGAGAATCCATAACCTCCCTGGGCAGCCTGTTCCAGGGCTCTGTCACCCTCAGAGGGAAGAAGTTCCTCCTCATGTTCAGACGGAACTTCCTGTGCCTCAGTTTGTGCCCATTGCCACTTGTCCTGTCGCTGGGCACCACTGAAAAGAGTCTGGCCCCATTCTCCTGACACCCACCCTTGAGATATTTATAAGCATTTATTAGGTCCCCTCGCAGCCTTCTCTTCTTCAGGCTGAACAAGTCCAGCTCCCTCAGTCTTTCCTCGTAGGACAGATGCTCCAGTCCCCTCATCATCCTCGTAGCCCTTTGCTGGACTCTCTCCAGTAGCTCCTCATCTTTCTTAAGTAAGGAGTCCAGAACTGGACACAGTACTCCAGATGGGGCCTCACTAGGGCAGAGCAGAGGGGGAGGAGAACCTCCCTCGACCTGCTGGCCACACTCTTCTTAATGCACCTCAAGATCCCATTGGCCTTCTTGGCAGCCAGGGCACACTGCTGGCTCATGGTTAACCTGTCATCCACCAGGACACCCAGTTCCCTCTCCACAGCGCTGCTCTCCAGCAGGTCCGCCCCAAGCCTGTACTGGTGCATGGGGCTGTCCCTCCCCAGGTGCAGGACCCTGCACTTGCCCTTATTGAACTTCATCAGGTTCCTCTGCGCTCAACTCTCCAGGCTGTCCAGGTCTCGCTGGTGTGTACACCACTCCACCCAGTTTTGTATGGTCAGCAAACTTGCTGAGGGTACACCCTGTCCCTTCATCCACATCGTGGATGAATAAGCTGAACAAGCCTTGGCCAAGTATATTAGTGAAACGTTAACAGGCATGGCGTATAAATTGCCACACCATACAAAGGGACCTCTATTTTGAGCCCATTACTTGAAGAAATCTTCCAAGCAGACTGCTAAGTCCATCCTCTCTTTCCACATGCTACTGAGGAACCAGACTGATGAAAACAGATACATGGGCAGTCTTCTGCTTATGCTTATTTATAGGGTGGAATAAGCACTTCTGAGTACAGGAAGAAGTCCAATAGCCGGATATCATCAAGTGGAAAAAATACTAGGAAAAGTAGTCAGCAAAATGCAGTATGTTTCAAGCATGCTTGATAACTAAATTCAAAATATTATTAAAATTGTAATTGATGCACTTTGTGGTAATTACATGAAGTGTTCTTATTTCCTTCCTGCTACAGTCAGAGCATGAATAAACAATCTGCTTTCAATTGCTCTCAGTCATGAAATTAAAAAAAGATGAAGAATATGCAAGTCAAATAAGAAATTTTAAAAGGACTGACATTTATTGAAAAATTTTACTGGTATGTTTCAAAGACTTATGGAAAAGCTAACCACTCAAGCACAGCACTATTCAAATATAACAAACATAATCAACATCTCCCTTGATCAGATGGAAACGGTGAATTGGCTTTCATGTAACCAATGAAAGAAAAAAAAAACAGCGAAGAAAATTAACTATTTAAATAGTTCAGTTATTGCTAAGATTTGCATCTATTTCCTTTGTAAAAGACGAACCAGGACAGACAATTATTGTCTTCCTAAAATTTTTACTGTTTCATACAGAACTTACTCATTTTATAAAAACCTCACATGAATTAAGATTCCTTGATTCTACCATTATGAAGACAAATTTCACTCTAAGTTTATGTAGTTTTAATAGCCATTAAGTTTCACTGTCTGGTTCGTGGATGCAAGCAAGAAAGCAGTTTATGCCATATTTTGTTTCTGATTACAAAAGTCAATATCTCAAAAATCTCCAAAACATTACCTACCTAAAAGCTAACTTCACTAAGATATCTTAAAAAAAAAGAAAACCCAAAACAGAAAATTGTACTGAGATGGAGGATAATTACTTTCCCAACAGATGAGCTTCCTTACCCTTTTAAAAAACCTTCACTCTGTGAGAGCTATGTAGCAAAGAACAGATTTTTCTGCCAAAGTACTATATTCTTTAGCTTCCTACCACCACCAAGAAGCACCCCTACAATAGCTAGTATATTAAATGAAAGCAAGCGTTTTACTTTAGCAACTCCGTGTATCTGTACACATCTAAATCTAGGGAAACATCAAACATTTAGAAACTACAGCAACACTTATCATTTTAAAGGCACAGCAGGAGAAACATAATAAATCTGTCCAGCCATCCAATCAGGAGTTAAAACTGATTATTTAAACTGCTATTCCTGAAGGCTAGTATCACAGGTATCCTGGAACAGAAACTCACATCGAAGAACAAGCATTAACGTCAGTTAATATACATGCTATTGCAGTCCCAACTTCCAAGCTTAACTTTGCTCCCGTCTTGCTGAGACAAAAACACTACTTAGAATTGCTTCTGTTACTCGGGCTACTCCCAGGGACCCTGATAAAAGGAAGAAAGTATCTGACAGACAGAATTCCATCTTTTTTCCTGCATGAAACACGTGCCTTCTAAACCCAGCTCCAACTGACCGGTTTCAAAATGGCAAACCCAAAGGTTTTCACCGACAAGGCAGCACAGGCAGCCCCTCCACAGCTTTTACAGGATTCTCACCAACACAGCTTGACAAGGTTCCAGTGGGAAGACCTCTCAGACTCTGCCTCAAGCTTTTGGTCTCTTCCTCAGATTACCGCAAGATAGCCAATTGTGATGGTGGTTTTTCTGCTGAAAGGAAACTTCATGCTGGACTGAGACCACCAACTCATTTCACGTAGGTCAGAAAATGAGATGGTAAATGTTTCTTGCAGTTGCCAACTTCGATGTATTGGAGCTACAGACCTAGATGTGAAAGGCTCTGTAATAAATTACCAACCTCCTGAGCCATCCAGTTAACAGCATGCAGGGTTTTCTTTTTAAACTCAGTTATGCTTAAATTCACAAGCTTTCTGAAACTCTAGAAAGTAAAACATCAGAAAAACTTAAATTCTTGATGACTGGTCATTTCTTTTCTGTATGCCTCTTAAAAATACACTGAAGAGTACTACTGCAGGCAGAACATTAGAGTAAGACACTACATTTTGGTTTAAAACAAAGGGTGTCTAAGTAGCAGCATGCACTATATATTTCCACATTATGTTTTTCTCCACTATGCCATGAGTCACGACAAAGCCACCACAATCCTTTTGACTTTTTCCCCCCTCAGTGCTGCAGCTTTTGTTCCATTTCTGAAACCAGGAGCAAATTAGAAACAATATCCATACCATTATTTTAATAAAGCAAAGCTTCCTTGCATTTAGAGTTCTGAAAATGTTATTTATCACAGACAAATCTTTTCTCATCAGCTTAAACAGGAACTGGCACTCTGTAAAAGCATTTATTGGGCATGGAAATAGAAGACAAGTAACTAGTCACTGACCACTCTTCGAGGAACACTATTCAAGCTATTTCAAAGGCAAGAAGTGACTCTGGAAGACTAAGAAGGAAGCCAGACTTATTGCACCAAGCACTGGTAATACTGACTCATGGGAATGAAAGGTCAAACTAATGATACTTTTATGCACTAATGAAATTTCAGTAATTAGAAGCATCATATATAGATAGTATCATACTTAGATAGCAGTTTTTTTCAATTTACTTCTAAGAATAAGAGCTACAGACAACCGGGTCAGGAAAACTACCCAGTTTTAAGACAACAGACAAAACGAGTTGAGCTGGATATGGGTACATTGCAAAGGCAAATATATAATAATTGTCGAGATTCATCAATTTAAAACATTTAATAGAATTTGCTGATGAAGAAACACTAACTCAGGTTCAAAATGTTTTGCTCATACTGTAGTTTGGATAGATATTATTTGAAGAAGTCTTCAAAAATTGGCATGGCTGTATTTCTGACAGATTATAAACATTAGGAAAAGATATCGGCCTTCAAAAATTACCTTCATAAATAAAACTGATAATTTTAGGGAGGGTGGTTTTACTTTTTTAGCAGGTCTTACAGCCAATCATCCTCTCCCCCACCTACATACATGCCATATTTATTTATCTTGCCTGCAGTGATACTACCAGAGGCATTTTCTGTACTTCAACATGCCTGTTATTTAAATGAACACTTTTAAAAATAGTTTATTTAGAAAATCAAAAAAGGAAAACAGGCATCTGATATACTTTGCTGTCATAAGCATATCAGATCATAGTCAGCTTTTAAAATTCACTCAACTAATCAAGGCTGTCTGACTGCAGTATAAAAATATGTACTTATTAGTACATGCCCTTAGCACCAAGGTTTTTGTTTCCCAGCGACCTGTATAAAAAAAACAATCCTTGTCCTCCGTCATCATCCCACTGCTCAAACCCATTGCGGATCCACTTACCAAATCCCTGTGTAACACCCAGTTAGCATGCAGGTAGTGAATACCATCCAGGATCTGATACAACAGTGACTTCACCATTCCCCGAGGTAACTGAACTGGTTTCTTGTTTGCTTTAGAAGCCCTGTGAAACTTGATTATATGCTGTAAAGGGGAAAAAGAAATCAAAATTAAAAAAAGCAATGTTTTGATCTACAGCATTACACAAAAAGATTGCCAGCAATTCCTTAGACAGACTTAGAGGTTTTTTTCAACCTTTCATCATTCATTTTAAAAACTAGAAAAATGTACTCTAAGTACTAGAAAATTAATACCACACAAGGTAAAGTGATCAGTGTCCCAAGAAAATCTCTCAAAAATGACATCAGTTGTTGCTGTGGTTTAACCTGACAGCCAGCTGAGCCCCACACAACTGCTCGCTCACTCTCCCACAGTGGGATGCGGAATACAAAACCAATACAACTGCCAAAGCAAATTCCCTTGCAGATCACTGATCTTTAACAGTTAGAAGGTTTTAGGGATATTTTTGTTTGTGGGTTCTTTTTGTTAAGATAGGCTGATACCTTGGTATATCACAGCACGTAATTACAAGTGTATCACCCAACTCCTATATTATTTTACTTTCAGATTTTCTCCTAGAGTAATAATGACACTGTAATATTTAACACCTAATGCCAGACAAATTATTGCAAACTGTATTAGGATTTTTAAACATTTAAATTAGAAGCCCAGAATTATTCCTTCTTTATTTACTATATCCTTTAAGCACAGTACTCTCAAAACAGAAACTGTTGACAGAGCACAGCTATAAATCTGTCCATTTGAAAGTCAGTTACCAAGCCAGACACGGAAAAAACCTTATACACTTATAAGTGTATACACAGGCAACGACGTCTAGCAACAATGAGGAGTCCAAAAGGATATGTTGTCTTAGCACTTGAGTGCCGACTGCCACTAACTCCAGTACAGAAGGTGTACCACAGTCATGGTAACCATTTCCATGTTTGTCTCCTTTTGAGAGAGTGGTAATTTCTAGAACAAACGTTTTCATGCATTCACAAGTCTTTTCTGCAATTGCTCACACTTGCGTGATCATCAAAACAGTCCTGATTTTGTCCATCCAAAACCTGGCATCAAACTTCTGTCATGTTTTCTTCCTACGTTCCTGAGCTTTCATATTCCAGGTACCAGTTTGGTACCCAACTACTCAGACCCCTTTGGGAAATTGCCTTTCCTCTCTCGCTGCAGCCCAGCTCCATACAGCTCACCCTCCCTTGCTCCAGACATCGAGCTTGGCTTTCCTGGGAGGAAAAGGCACATCCCTGCTCTGCCAAAGGTAAGAAACAGCTGCACGGGGGAGAGAAACACTGATGAAAAAGTGACAGTCCCAGTCCAGTCAGCCAAGCACCACATGGATGAGCATCCCTAAGCCTGAGCCACAAGTTTCACCTCCTCTCGCCTCCCATTTCCACTGACTCCAAAGCATATGTTGTTTTTCAGGCAGCGGCTAGAGAGAAGTGAATCTTCAGAGACAGAAAGACAGGCAGCTCTCCTGGACCTTTTTGTTCCTGCTCTAATATACTCTGTGCCCTTTTCCCAGCCTTGTTTGAGACCTGCTGTGCTAGATGTGCCCAGCGCTGGAGGATCTGGTTCACAGCCAGCTCTCTGGGGCACGGAGCCAGCCCAGTCACCACAGCTAGGTCTCTTGCATCCAGATACAGTGAACAACCAGGGGCTGGAGCAGCTGGGAAATTCTGGAGATTATCCAGGTATGTGTACATAAACATCAAGGTCAAAATTGAGGGTCACCCCTAAGTCAGTGATACTCAAAACAGTTCTTTGTTAACAGAAGCACTTCTGCAGTGGTTTTGGTTAAGTATGAAGCAATGCAGAAATGTATAAATACAAACAAGGACAAGTTGCTATTAGTCACAATCCTCCAAACAAATAAAGTCTCGCAACACATTTTGAAACAAAAAACCTCACACTTTCCTAAACTTCTGCAGCTTAGCATATCACAAACATGGGGGAGCAGTGAAAAACACAATGTGCTTGTTTTTTCTCCTCATTAGAAAAAAGCTTTACTCCATTTCCTCAAGATTTTTTGTTTTGGTTTGGTTCTTTGTTTTGTACATCAGCCTTAAGAATATCTCAACATTTCACCTGTTTGGTAATTTTTTTTGCCTTCATTTTATTTTGGCAATGAAATCTCAACACCAGCTACCAAAACTTCCAAGATACTGAACTCAGAGAAAATTTATTCTGTTCAGCTTAGCTGAAGGAAAACTAACACACTAGTTCTTAGGCAAATATTACTGAATTATTCCCAACTACAAGGAACACCTATTTCAAAAGAAGTCAGTTTTGTAATTTGGTTTGTACATCTTAGCTGTCTACACTACATGCAGAGGAAAAACCAACTCATGATTCATACTACGCAAGTCTTACATGAACACATACACCAAAATTTCCATCTCATTCCAAAATCCCTCCATTGTACCCTTTGATAGAAATCTTATTAACATCTTTTAAGGTTATTCTTACAATGCATGTTCCATTGAGAGCAATGCTCAAAATGTACGTCAGATTTCATTTGAGGCAAACACGTACCTTTTTTCAGGGAAGTCAAGGTTGCATGGAATTTTGGATTCTTTACAATGCTACTTCAATTTTTTTTTTTAAAGCATTCCAAATGGATGATAAGGTTACAAATACTAAGTTAACAGAGGAAAAGGGTATGTATCTTAAAACCAATTTACTTTGCCTTCAACATGTTTATATTTTAAAGCTGTATCTTGTAAATAGGAATAAACGGCCTTCCTCTCAAATATATGAAATTTCAGCAGATCAGTTGAGTAAAAAGCTCTTCCCACTGAAAGATATGAGTTAAATTTCAATTATACGCAGTGGCGTACACTTCATGTGTTCACAGATGCCATACAATGTAACTAAAACTCCAAACTGCCCTATTCAGCCACTAAGTTTGTCATTTTTCAAAGGGAATCCACCTGCATAATCAATTACATTTTCCTGCACCCTACTACAGCTGTAATGGAGGATCATACCTGCATTTATTTAATTAGATTTTTAGCTACTGAGAGCTGAAAACAGATTTTTATCTTCTTAAAGAGGTCACAGATTAACTGTGTAGCATGCTTACCCAACATTTTCCATTACTTTTCCTTTAATACTGAAAATGTTTCCAATAAACATAGGGCAAAAGACTACACTGTTTTTAAACCAATCTGTCTTCCCTGACCTTGTCCCTTCTCTGCAACTAAAACTCTAAGCCTGGTACCTGCAAGCAATTCACCTTACCCAGAGGTCATGCTCAGCGTAGTCAAAGAGAAGCCACACTTTCCTGTCAGCATGGGAAAGAAACACCTTCTGCAGAGAAATGACGTTTGGATGCTTCAGCTCCCGCAGCAACTGCAAAATAAAGAAAGTCCACAACAGTTGTATCGACACATCCAAAGCTGTGAAAGGGCTGGAAAGATGAATACTTTAGTAGTCTTTGCTACATGTTCTACAAAACAAACAAGAAAAGTTGCCATCTGCAAGTCACAGAAAACAGCACGTATTTTTTCAATGAAAGAACCAGTCATCAGTTTGAAACCAAAGCTGAAAGCAGGTCACAACCCCCTTAGGGCATTCGCTTCCTATTCATTTCCCAAAGGTTGAAGTCTATCTAAGCCTCGCTATTATCCAGGATCAAGAAGACTCCGCAAACAGCCAGCTGTGGCATCTGCCCTTTCCCACAGGCTGTAATCTTTGATAGCGCCATTTGGGTATCCAATTTTCTCCTGACTCCAATTATCCGAAAAGCCTGCATTTCGGCCACAGCCATTCAAGGCTGGATGGGATGACTCACTCCGAGCCTGCCAATGCAGTCAGCTAAACGAAGATGTGGTTTGTAAGATGGAGTCAGCTGATCGACAGGGTCATCGCCACCTACAGAAGAAGGTCCGACTCCCTCCCACAACATATATTACACCAGTTATGTCATTCGCCAGCTCAGGAGAAAACTAACCCAGACATACAAAATTGTTAATTTTCTGCTGAGTTCCTGAGCCAAAATGACTCACAGCACTAACAGCAGACCCAGCACTAGTGAAGGGACACAGCTAGGAGCAAGACCTTCTTCCAGCAGCAGTGAGCCGTTACACCAGCTCAACTGCTTTACAAAGTAGAGCTTTAACCACCACCACAAGGAAAACATAGCCAAGACACAGCACAAAACCTGAACGCAGACAGCATCAGTCTGTGAGCTCTGCTGCTCATGTTACAATTATACTGTACTCACACAATAGCGAAGAAACAAAAACTTTATCTAAGCCAACTATCGTCAAGCACAGCTACCCATGACCAGACAAATTCTTGCCAGCTCAGTCTGCCAGAAACTGACACTTTTAATAAAAGGAATGACTAAGTTTTTTTTAAAAAGCCAAGGATAATCTGAACTACTATTTGAATACAGAATAGAAAATTAGCATTTTATTTTTGAGATTTAATCTATTTTCAATAAAATATAATTTTCCCGCTACATAATAGATGAAACAAGAAAATTCATTCCTTTCTGCTGATACCTTTGTCACATGTGGTAACATTTTAGCTGCTACAGAAATAGTAAAATGGGAGTGAATATCTGTATATTTTTATTTCCTTCTTCTCTATTTCATTTGAGACAGACTCACACGCCTACTCGCTGACCAGAGTCTTCAGTGTTGCATTTCTTGAGCAAGAGGACCTAGCCCACAGAGCTTTCACCTCAAGTATGAGATCAAACAGGGCGACAGAGGGTCAAGGAGACAATGCAACATTACAAATCAACACAGAACGTAGTAGTTTCAGCACGCTAAAGCTCTTAATCTTAAGATTCATAAAAGCAATCCATAGAGGAATTTTAAGGCAAGATCTGCAAGAAGTAGTGTGGAATTCTGTAAATGCCTGTAATTCCTACAAAGCATAAGATCAGCATGGCTAAAACCAGGAAATGCTTATTTGCAATTTTTTAACAATTACAGGTGGGGACTATCTGTGGTAGGTTGACCCCAGCCAGCAGCTAAGCCCCACACAGCCGCTTGCTGACCCCACTCAGTCAGATGGGAGACAGAGTCAAAAAAGTAAGAATATTTGTGAGTGAGGATAAGACTTCAATAAGTGAAAGGAAGAGGAATTTAAAAAAAAAACACCCCACAACACCACCAAACACCAGAACCCCAAGACAAGTGATGCAAAGGCAGTCACTCACCACTTCCCACAAGCAGACCGATGCCCAGTCAGTCTCCGAGCAAAGGCTGCCTCCCTGAAGAAAGGAAGGGGCACAGTGGGAGAGAAAGAAAGCCTAAACACCGTGCAAGCACTGCTCAGCAACAGCCGAAACACTGGTGGGTTATTAGCACTGCTTTAGTCGCAAATCTGAAACGCAGCACCATACAGGCTGCTACGGAGAAGACCACCCACATCCCAGCCAGACCCAGTACAGCATCAAACACCACCAGTGGGAGTCAGCCTCGTAATAGCAAATGAGGTTATAGGGTTTAAGGATACATGGCACCAGTCCTTATAGTGAAGGACTTTTTGTTGAATCAGTATAAATTCACAGCTTAAATTTATGCTAAGCATTTTGATTAATTAACTGTACCCAAGAGACTGCATGACAGTTCAGCAACTGTGTCCATATCAAAATTTTATCAGATTTCCTGTGGCCAGATGCCACACCTGTACAGACAACAGACTACTCCTCGATGAAAGAGGCAGATACTAATCAGGGCTCTAGAAAATAGCCTAATTTTCCCCTTCGTCCCCTTCCTGTCCCACTTTAACGCCGTCCTACTCCTTGTTCCCCTGGTAGCAGCTATCACCCACTTCAAAAAACCAACCTCTTCACATCAGATGTGACCCACCTTGGAGGACACACAGAGAACCCATCACCAAAGCTGGTCCAGAACATGACACAAAGATGAGAAACCTTGAGTAATGCAGCATAAGGGTTCCCTGTCTGCACAGCAAGGCAACATGGACGTAATCCTCCTTTGTTTTTGCTAGGGGTAGTCAATCCTGTGGACTTTTGAGATTAACGGCATTCCTCCTGGTCTGCCAGACAACAGACTGCTGCTCTTCCCCGTTTCCAAATCCTGCCAGCAGCAAGGTACAAATCCATCTCCTGCAGGCACACATCAAGTTGTGCCCACGCATAATACAGACATGGCCAGCCACACAGGTAACAACAGAGACAGAACATCATCATCTTTCCAGGCATCCACATAAAACTTGAACAACGCAACTGGCCTGGATCCCATTTCTCCACTCTGGCTAACCAGGCTTGAAGTTCACATACATGCACACGTATTCACAGGTCCCTCAGACTCTAGTGCAGACCTTATTTCTGTTCAGAATCAGAACCCAGATACCATGTCCTTTCATACAAGCTCCAGCTCTGATGTTGAGTCTCTCCAGATTTCAGACTCCTCCTGCTTGCTCGTTCTGCATGCTTGAAGTTCACCAGCAGATCACACACACAGCTCTCTGATAGCTCATCTCCTTCTCTTTCCTACCCTTTATCCTTCCTCTAAACATCCCACAGCTAAGTTTCACACAGTCCCAGCAGCCCCCTCAAATACTCAAAACTCTGTCCTCCTGTAAGATCCACAGCAATCTGCTTTCCCTTATCGTCTGTTACAAAGCCCTGGATGAATCTCTTCAAGGATACACCTGAGACGTTCCTTTTGCAGCCCATCACCAGCGTTTTAATAGTTCTGGCCTTCATTACTGCCACTGATAACAGCTGTTATGGTTCGTGCATCTGTGTGCTCAGTTTATCCTATTTGCTTGGTTTTGCCTTTGCCTTTTATGCCAAATAGCCATTAACTACATATTCTTTCAGTCAGCCTAAAAAACCTGATGGGTTTCGTCAAAACTAGACAGCCACAAGCACCCCAACGAATAGGATGGCTAACACATATCAGCAAAACCATCAGAATAAGGAAATGATTGCTGCAGTGGGGACAGATGATCCCTGAATCACTGTCTTGGAAAGACCAAAATGCTCCAGGACAGTGGTAATGCAGAGTGACAAATGCAAACGCTGTCTGGAGGAAGAAAGAGCTCATGCAGATGATAACCCATCACATGGGCTGTAAATAGCATCTCCAGCAACCTCACTCACTGTGACGCAGGCCTCTCTAGCTAATACACCACGTGCCTTTCCTACCAGATGACGTGCCTCGTGTCCAGCAGCTGACAGAGTTCCCTGAAGACAACGTAGATTGCAAGCAACATGGTTTGACCATCAGTACAATGCCTGCTGCTAATGACAAAGGCTGGTTTTGGTCTAGTGACTCTGATATCTGATTGCTTCTGTCCATCCTAGCTCAGTTCTACAGAACGCAAAGAGAAACTAGACAAAAACTATGCACTTGGCTGCCAGTAAGTGACCTTCATTTTCATTTGCGTATCACATGATGATTCAAATCCATTTCTACAGCGAGAAAGGTTTCCCTTAAACAAGTTGGTCTGGGTGCCCCTTATAGAGAAGGAAGGCCCAGCTGACCTTCAAAGAAATAGAAATCAGCAAACGATGAAGATGCTGATACATCTGGTTTGACTTGAGTGTTACATCCCCATGTTGTCTCTGGCTGGTCTTGCCCTTGCTTTCATAAATATTATTCAAGACACAGCAAGCAAAACAGCATCCCTACGTTCAAGTCCCAGTGCTAAGGTTCTTCCACCTCCCTCTTCAAATGCAGAACTACCCATTCCACAGCCACGGGGCAACTGGGGGATAGTAAATGAAAGTGTCCTAACAATGCACAAAATTGTTAAATTGCTTCACGAACAAGGACAAAGTGGTGTAAGAGAGGAGGTTATTAAATAATCAACAGCGGTCTGGCAAACTGCTGCATGACTAAGGCAAATCTTTTCTTGCACAGGGACACTAACAGTAATTACCTTCCACATTAAATACGAGCTGAACTCAGCAAAAGTCTTGATTTACTTCTATAATTGAGCACAGACTCATTTGCTAGAGCAATTGGCCAGGTGACCTGGCCCAGGAGTTTCTCCAAGGTCCTGTGTCAGGACATCAGCAATTTTAGAAAAGGCAACTCCTTGCTCTCACTGCCTTCCTACGAGTGCTACGCAGCACGTTTCTCCCAAATCTTAGGACAATCAGAAAGCTGGCTAGACACAAAGCCACAGGCAATATCAAGCAAAACATTCACTTAAGCAAAAATCAGTACCATGTCATCTTGCTAGTTTGATAGTGTAAATTCAAAATCTAATCATCACCTCATGCTTCAAAAAGGCTCACATCAGTTCCACCAAGTGATCCAGCAACAAACAAATCATATATTAACAGTCATGCCATGGCCCTAAGCTGGAAAATGGGCAAACAGGGACTTGGAACAGAAAGAAGATTGCGGCTGATGGAGAAAAAGCTGATTTTCAGACCAGAAGACAACTGACAAAGATTTAGTCATCCTGTAAGAGATGAGATACCAGTGGAACTACTGCTACAACAGATAAGTGTAGGCAGTAGTGAGACATTATCTGAAATGCTATGTGCAATTCTGGCCAACTCAGGGAAGATTAATCCCAACTCCAACAGGGCAAAGAAAGCCCAAGCCTGCACCCAGGGGAAGGGAGAGCCTACCACGCAATGGCGAACTGGAAAGCCAAGCCAAAATCCTTACAGTCTGCCAAAACAAAACCAGAGAAAGGAAGTCTCTCCCACTTTCATTTCAAAGAGAGAGAGAAAAGCTATCCTAACAAACTGACAATATTATCATAAGTACAAATGGGTATGAACTAGTCATGATTAATTTTGGCTTAAAGGCTGAATAATGTTTACAGAGTCATTACCAGAACAAGACTCAGGAACTCCCCTCGGAGATTTTCCTTTTCCTTACCAGTTTAACTTGCAGTTTGCTAAATTTTTTGAAGGTGCACTTTGCTTGTCTGCAAAAGCAGGAGCAGAGCACCCCAGAGGTGTCATCCAGTTCTATACTGGTAAAATATATTTTTAAAAAAATCAAAGCACTATTCTCAGTTTCCTGTCAAAAACTGAAGCTCTACTCAAGGACTTTAAACTTGTTATTTAAACTAAAACCCAAATTTTGTTACACAAGTTCTTAAATCCCAAGTTGGCTTAGCTGCTTTCCAGTAGATTTTAAGATCTGTTTGTTTCAATGTACATACGAATTTACAAGTTTTATATTCTCATGAGTCAGATATTCCACAGTACTACAAAAGAACAAAATACCTGCTGAAAGTACACGCTGTTTTCCTTCCCAAAGTCTTCAAATGAAAGCTTACAAAGGGAATGTAACAGAAAGTTATAATACTGCTCACTATGAATTTATTCTGAAGCTGACAATACATTTTTGAACCTCCAGCTCTTCACACATACAACTGTGTGAAACTGTTAATTTTATTCTTTTGTTTTTATTTCTAATGTCCTAAATGTTGGAAAAAAAAAAAATCACACATTTCTGGTTTTAACTTTTACTTACATGATTACACATACAAGTCAATATTTATTAGCACCTCTTATGTCCAAACAAAGTATTAAAAGAGGTGTTATTACAGGATCTCTGAAAGTAAGGAGGTAGATGAAGACTCCAGATCAGACAGACACCAGATGTCAAGCTTGGTCAAATTCTGCTGTTCATGGGGAACATTATGATTCATAAGGATTCCAATTTCTACTATTTAACCAGTTATCTTTGTCCTGCTTTCACAGAACTAAAAATAATACTACCCTCCCTTCATACAAAATCTCTCAAGAACACCGTTTGTAGTCCTGTAACCTAGCTCGATAAAGTACTCAGTCACAAGTTCCGTTTTACATACCATACTACTCTTAAATTAAAGCATTTGAGAGTCTTTCGACTTGCCAAAGAGGGTCAAATCAAACACGTGTCTTCCTCAATACCTCACTGCCTTTCACCACATGCAAAGACTGCTAAGAAACCATTACTTGTCTTCTGACATGAGGACTATACTCATCTAAATGATTTCTGTGTTTAATGTTGTGGGAAACTGCTTTCACTGTTAGCGTGGAAGGGACATGACAGCCCCCATAACCTGAGGAACCTGCACTCAAATACTGTTCCTTATCGCATAGCTAGTACAGGATCTCTTCCAGCAAGTTCACTGGGACAGTAATTTGTTCCTTACCAGGAAAAGATGTTGAAGAGGGTGAATCCTGGAGTCACCCAGTTTCAGCTTCTGTCTCGTGGGGTCCCTCCAGCTGCTGCATGCTGCCTGGGAGTCCCTGGTCACCCTCAGACTGGTTCTGAAAGAGCCCTGAAATTCTTCTTACATCGCCTCCACTGACACAGGGAAAAGAGGTCTGATAGTCATGTAATGACTTGTTCTTGTCAACAAAAACATGGAAGCCCCACTGGGTGAGGAGGACCAATTCAATTCCTCCACCGAGGTCAGCTCGGCCAAGAGCACCAGTCGACAGCAGCTCCCTTCTCACCTGACCAGGGCTGCTGCTCTAGCTCTGCCTCTACTTCTCTGCCACCCTCCAGCCCAGAAGCTGAGAGACAGGGTGACAGAGGAGTTGCAGAAGCGAGCAGGACTGCTGCAGATAATTTCCCTTTCAGGTAAGGCCAGGAGTCATACCCAACTATGTCTCTGCTTATTCTCACACTGCCGGGTACCGTGTGCCTGCTCCCTGCAAACCCGGCCAAATTCCTTACGGCAGGAGAGCTGTACTGGGCCCTGGGCCTCCTGCCTGGGAGACAAAAATCAATACTCCCCTTTCTTTGGTTAACACTCAGACACATGAACATTAGGGTACACGTCTGCATTATACCCAAACCACCCCTGTATGTTCCTACCACTTCCCATGAGCCGCATTAAGCGGCAATGTGACCAATGGATGGTTCAACTCAGCTTGCTCACACAACAGAAAACTAACAAAAAGTGTTCATTTTCCCTTTGTGAAGATTAATTTCCTCATCCTACAGCCACACTATCACTAGATCCAACACACAAGACATCACCTTTTGTGATGACAGCCTGCATTTGTTGTAATAGGAAACCACAAAATCCTAGGAATGCCCAAATGCCTCCAAAGCAGACCTAAAGAGTAGGAACAATCAGAGAAGCCAGCTAGTTATTCTTCTGTAGCTTTCTGTCCCAGCTCTGGCAGATTCAAGGCTGTTTTAGCTTGTACAAGCTGGCTATGGTGCTTGAAGGACACCACACAGACAGAGTACAGCATCGTCTGACACCCCAGCTCTGCTTTGTCCCATCCAGCATTTCCATCACTGTGAGCATCTGCCACTGCATCTAGCAGCTCCTCTCCAGAGCCAGTCACAAACTAATGCTGTCATAGAAAAATATTCTATGGTGGTTCTACATATACAAGCTTTTTGGGAATTTTCCTAACAACCAAACCAGGCACCAAAACGCAAAACTACATTGAAGTCCAGCAAAACAGTTTTGTTTTTTTTTTTAAAAAAAAAACAAAAAAACCAAAAAAAAACAAACCACAAGCCAAAAAAAGCCTGAAACACCAACCAACTTCTCACCAGCCAAAGGAAGCACAGGCAACTGAAGTACTTGCAAACCTGCTGAAACAACTAAAAAAAGTGCTAATCAACAAGGAATAAAAAGCAAGTATCAAAGCTATGGAACAGACTGCACTGAGAACAGTTATGTGCCAGGAAAGCGCACAATGCATCGAATATCTTAGCAATGATCTTTTATCCTAACATGTCACCTACCTCCATAAGAAAAATGTCAGAATGTAATTTGATTACTTTAAAACCTGAGACTCCTGTGTAAGAAACTGCCCAATACAAAATCCTGAAGCTTCATTTGAAGCCTGGTTAACTACTTCAGCTTCCTCCAGCCTCAAGGAATTCTCCTACTTTGTGAGCTGTGAAATAGCATTTGCCGCACTATTCCACAGTGCAATAGGCTTTAACGACTTTCTTCCTTGTGATTAAATCAGAAGATGAGGAATTGAGTGTTTGGGTTTGTGTGTTTTGCATATTTTTACACAAATTGTCTCACCATTCTACCCCTCTGCTCTCCTATCTAGTACAAATCCATCTCTTGGTATGGCGAGCTTGCAGTTTTTAGTGCCTGCTTAAATCCTCAGAAGTGAAAGTGTAGATCACAAAAGATACGTGGAAGCCCAGGCAGTACACACATCTGCAGAGAACAAGAGATGAGCAGCCAAAATTCAGTTAAGGTTCTAGCAGAGGGAGGTTTCATAAATGCTAACCATGGTGTATAAACAGAGCAAAGATAAGGAAGAATATAACACTACAACTATCTTGATATTAAAGATTTTCATTCAATTAGCATAATTAGTACAATAACTGTTAATTCTACCAGTTAACCAATTGGTTTACATAAAATCATTGAAAAAACCCTCTTATTTCAACAGAGTAAGAGACTAGCTAGGTTCTTGAACATTAGGTCTAAGTTCTCATGCTGCAGGAAGTACCAAAATGCAGAAAGTCTTTCATACATATATATAGGTTTAGCTCCCATAGATAAGTGAGCTGTTTCAGCTCAGGTCTCTGACCCAGTTCAAGCCCTTCCCTACAACTGATGTATTTCAATAATTTTTTTATTTTTCTGAAGATCTGACACTGTTCTTCAGGTGTCTGCACCAAAGAGATGTCTTGGAATTGTAGGCTATGAGCATTTTTAAACATATAAGTTACCCAGTAGTCCCAAACTAAAATTAGCTACCATAAACAAGACAAAAGCCATTGTGGGGTTGAAAAATGACAGAGTTTCACTGCAATTCATATCAAATTGCACTCTTGCCAAATAGTGACAGAGTAAAACATACAAGCTTCAGCTCTGCAGAGGAACTGAAATGGACACACCTCATATGCAAATCAAGTCATTCTAGTTCCTCTTAATACCAACATGCTCATAAGATGCATTAATTGGGATAGTCCAGAACACAGTGCTACAATGTCTGGCATTCAGCCTTGACTTTTAAGTATGACAATAAATAATTTTATTTATTAGATATACAGATGACATTTGAGGATACAACATTGCTGATTAACTCAGTCGCATTGTCATATATAGATCACACATTCACATAACCAATATAAACAGTACGGCTATTATCCTCAATTTGACCCATCTGCATATGAGGTTCCTTTTTTTCCTTTTATGATATTGATAGAAGAGGGAGGAATTTCTCTACAACAGTAAAAAAAAAACATGAACACCACATTTTTGGGAAAAAATTCTCCTGTTAACTCCAAAAAGCAAGGTCAAAACAGCAGTAAGGAAAAATAGTCAAACCCTAGAAGTCTATGGTGACTCATTAATTCAACTGTAGGAAAATTCAGCCACAGTATCAGCAGCTGCAAGCATGATCAGAAGCAAAGTCAAAAACAGTTCAATGCTGCTGCTTCAGGTTACTCTTCCTACTCCTACACCCGCTTTTGGGCTCCACTTCCCTCTTTGCTCTCCAGGCCTGCTTCCTTGGCATCTTCGGTGGCTGCAGTATGTTCTTCTCCTTCCCCCACTAAGCCCCTACCATGTGCGTCCCATGTTGTACCGCTGTTCTCTCCAAAGAGCACATGCTGCAGTGGCTCACAGCAAGGAGAAAGCTTCCCTGATCTTGCACCTCTTCCATCACTACCACAGACCCTGCTGCCCAAGAGGAATGGCCACACAAGGCTCTTTCAGCCATGTAATGAGGCCAAACCCTTCCCGACTGTCAGCCAAGTCAGTGATTCTCTTTATTAATAGACAGTAATTGAGTTAGGGTCACATCCAGAGCAGAGACACTTCCCTAACACCAGCCAAGCTTCTCCTGCCAAATTCAAGCAGAACAAACTCTTCAAAACTCTTTAGGTAAATCACCGCAAAAACATGGACAAAAAATTTTCCAAACCCCTCCAAAATGGTAGCTGACACCTGCCAAAAGCATTCAGCCTGAAGCAGTCACAGTACTTCAAAAACTTCTGCCAAAATGGTTGAAACAAGCAAAATTTAAGACACTGTATTTAGCTCCTTAGTTCAGTGTGGATGCCTACGATGGCAGGGAGGCTCAGCTTTCATCCATGGACGGGAATTGTTTCTCCTGAAGAACATGCTTTGCGCTTCATTTTTCTCACCCGACTCAGTTCAAGGACTAACATGTTTGAAATTACAAAGCCAACTGGAAGTTAACAAAGTAGGAGCGCCTGGTAGTCACTTCAACCAATAAAAACAAAATTAGGGTAGGTACAGTTTTACATTCTTGGGAAATATGGACTGAAAAGAAACTGTTCACTTCCCACAGACACACACACACGTTATGTGCGTTTCCTTTTAGTAAGCAACTCCAGCTGAAACATATTTCATTAAAAATTAGTCCAAGCAGCAGTGTAACATAACAATATACAACAGTTCAACTTCAGAATACCGGTTTTACCAGTATTTCTTTGCAAGCTGTCACAAACCATAACTAGACCACACTATTCACCAGTTTCTAAAAACATGGAATACACAAATATAAACCTGAATGACCTAGGAAAACATTTGAATAATATTCATGGGTGTATTACAGCCTCCAAGGCAACAATAATGCCAGTTCAGTTTTGAAGTCTTCACTTCAATAGAAGCTAACATGTTTTAATCATTATGAGCCAATAAGAACTAATGTCTTCAGGAAAATAACTGAAGTACTAATGCAAAAGTCAGATTAAATATGTGATTTAAACCACTAACTCCAATCATGGTTTTAAACTACTGCATTTAAAATTAATCTGCCCTGAGGCAGGCAGTAAATCGTAACTTACAAGCACTGTCATTTTTAGACAGCAAACATAACAGGTGCAGAAAATCTTCCATAACATTTGCACTTGTTTTATATCTCTATGATAAAAATATAGCACCCATAGTAGAGTAACATGATTCAGCACACAAAAACTAGCATGCACTCAAATCAATACTTTTAATAAGTCTGTTTGCTAGTAGAAAGAACTAATGTTACTTACTGCTATTTCTCTGCATGCAGACATAGAAATCCCAGTACCTTCTATCTGCTTTAAAGCATAATCTTTATCATCTTTCCTGTGAAAGAAGAAAAGAAGTTTTTTTAAAAAATTGTACCATGAATTCAAAGTGAGCTCTTCACCACCAGTCAGAGGACAGTTTCTAATTAATACAAATTCTGTACCTTACTTTCTTTCGATTCTTTACCAGTTTAATATCTGGATACCCAGCTAAGCCATAAGCTAACAACACCACCTTGACAAAGCTAAAATAGAAATTTGCTTTCACTACATAAATAGGGATTAAAAAAAAAAAAATTATTTTTTTTTAAATGCAATGACCAACATTTCTTCCATTCCTTCCTTCTATTATTAAGAGGAAAATACAGCAAATATTTAGTACATACTAGAAATAAGTCTAGCCAGAGCTACATCTCCCATTCATCTGTTACTCTGGGACACAGTAAGTCTTCCCCACATTTTAATGAATTCTTAACTAGCCCAGAAGCAATATCACAGTAAGAGCTTTTCTTTCCTCTAGGTCACAAAAAGCGCTCTAAAATTTTGTTCCTAGCAAACTAATAAAACTACCAAGATTAATAAAAAACCACAAGGTATCTGTGCCATCTGAAGAATCCAGAGAAATGTTTGTTCAGCTTTATATGTGTGTATCACTTAAAAACAACACCACCATTCTGTACCCTACAGTCATTTATTTAAAATGCAAGCCTATTGCTAACTCCAGCTACCAAAAGCAAAACCTAGAAGAGATACACTGCAGTGAAAGACGACACTGAACTCTTGCCCATCCTCAGCCTCGAAGAGCTCAAACGTTTAAGAGATGGGAACACGTGTGGGCTGGCATCCACAGCACTCCTGGGGTACAAGACACTTAACAGAATTGCCTTCAATATTTGGAGGACTCATATAGCCCCAAGTCTCCAGGTTACATAAGAATTCTGATTAATTTTTAACGAATCCAGATTTCACAGCTGTGAAGAGCCACCCTGAAAAAATTGCAACTCAAACATCCTAAAGGCAAATAAAACAAAACTGTAGTTAAGTATTTAAAACGTATGCACTTGTTTCCTCCAGCTCTCACTAAATATTTGCAAGGCTTTGAATGGCTGTATTCCTACCTGAAACACACACTTTCCACTGTTCACTGAATCACAGAATCATTAAGGTTGGAAAAGACCTCAAAGATCATCAAGTCCAACCATAATGGGCACCTGCTTAATCCTTCAAATTATCAGGTCCAGTCCAAGGGATATTTCATGGGGTTCAAAGACAACCCACTGTTAGCAATACCCTTTCAAAACGGAGAAGAGAGAAAAGAGGGAGATTAACGGACAAAATCCGAACACAGTTAATGAGGAGGAAGAATGAAACAGCGAGTGGGCGAAAGCAGATTTCAGTAACAGGGCAATTACATGAATTCGGCAAGATAGAAAGAGGGGAAAAGATACAGGATCTGACACAAACAGGAAAAAAAAAAAAAGATTAGGCAGGACAATGACAGAAGGCATTAAAAAGCTTCCATATAATAAAAAGCTAAAACTTCCTTGTCTGGAAGAGAAAAAGCCAGTGCTGAGCACAAATTCACACACAGCCCAAACAAGGCGGGAGCAGGGAACAAGCAGCCCCATCTCTCACCTTGGAGTAAAACAAGTTGCACGAAGCCTGAAAACAAGAAACCATAATGGTATGAAGCACATAATTAAACTGCGCAACTCATGATGACAGAATATTATGGGCATCAGAAGTATAAATGGATTTGAAATCAAATTACACAAATTTATGGTGGATCAGGGAGTTGCAGACCACTCCACGAGCAGCTACTGAACATAACCCCAATCTGCTTTCCAACACCAAGATTTCTTGTGCTGCTGACAGAAAAAGATACAGGGAAATTTTCTCAGCTAAAAATCATTTTACCTTCTATCTGCCTTAGCCAGCAATGGCTTGCAGCTATTACTCAATACAAATACGGATTGGACCAGAGGTTATTCTCATTGCCCTGTGTGCTCACGTACTCAGTTTGAGGTGTTTGTAGAGATCCTTATTTCATGAGAAGTGCTACCACACAACCACTACTGTTACAAGCATTACCACTGACAGAATATGGAGCAAAACGGGTCAGAAGAAAGGTTATTTTCATTGCCCTGTTGCTTATCTGCTTAGATTTCAAGGTATTTGAAGGAGAACTCAGCATAACGAGATGTTCCACAGTACAAACTGGTATTACTACAAGCATTTCTGGTAGCACTGTCTACAAGGCCTTACGTTCAAGATTGTATGACTATTTTTAATTGATCAAATTTTTGCCAGATTAAGTCTGGACTAAAATTTTCCATACCAGATGGCAAACTTTGTCTGGAAATTTTTAGAAAAAAAAAAAATAATTCATCTGTTTCCTAGAACAAAACTGGAAGAACACACTTTCAGTTGTGTATGTTAACTCTTTCACAATCCTTGCTTTAATGCTGAAATTTGACTGGGGGGGGGGTTAAAATGTAGCATTTGGTCTCCTCCAAACAACAGATGAATTAAGAAGTCTCTGAAAAGTCAACCTTCTCGCATTAAAGGCCAGTTAAAGAACTGAGATCCAGAGCTCCCCTGCCCAGCCTTGCTCTGCCCTCACAGCAACCCAGAGCTCTGGGGAATTCACCACACGCTCAATTGCTACACATGGGAACCAAGAGCAAGCGGCCTCTGCCCTGTCCTCAACCTATGCAAGAAGTTCAGAGGAAATATGAGCGTGGTAAAAAAAAGCAAAAGAAATTACAGGGTAGAGATAAAGCACATTTTTAGCACCACACTACACTCTCCTCCAGAACCTGAAAAAAAATTACCAAAGACTTCCAAAATGTAAATTCTCTGAATCATGCACGCACAGTTGAGATACAAAGTAATAAATCAATTCTTAACCCTCTCTAACATCTGTTCTGCACTGAAGCTGGTAACACACCATGGTTACCCATTAACACCATTGGTACCAACTTTTCCAGTAACAGAAGTAAGAAAATCCGACTTCTACCTTTGAGCCAAGTGCGATTTTCCTTACAGAACTTACTGTAAATTCCATGGGACTCAGGGGAATTGGGGGAATAGTTTTTAAAGGAAGTGATAAGAGTTTACAAAAGTGTTATGAAGACAAACAAAAGGCCAAACAGAGTGACCAAGCCTATTTTATACATCTTCCAAAAATATTTTGCCCATACTTTGTTTATATCATAATGCATGCCAAAGGGTCCCTGCACGGTTTTGGATACGGGCAATTTCCTTCTTTGAAAATAAAGAGCTGTTCAATGACAAGACAGAAAAAAAAACCCCAACACACAACATAAAAAGAAATATGTTTATAAACATCTTCCACAGCTAATTAAGCAACTGCATTGGCCACTTAGCAGCTTGCATTTTAAGGGTACAGTAAGACTCAAAGCATAATTCATCTAAATTTATCCTTCTAACAGAGAGGTCCTGTTGGGAAAACCTGTCGACTTTCTCTGCTCCCCGGGAATGAGACATTCAGTAACTTCAGCAGCTCCCTCACCTACCATGCTGGCTTAGAAAAGCTGGCCAGTCGGCAAACTGATTTTCATACCAATATATTCATACTTTCCTGCACTTCAGTAGGCTGATATCTTCAACACAGTAACGCTCCCTACTAGTCACAGGCAGCTGTGAGAGCAGTAAGAATAAGAAAATTCACTTTGTACATGGCTGCTGGAAATAGCAGTGTTTATTGTAGCCACACACAAACTACACAACCTTGTGTAAAAATGTCATTTCCTCAGAAGGACAACATTAACATCAGAGGCATAAACTCAAAAAAAAATGGGTAGCTGCACACCCCTTCCAGTGGACTTCAATGATAAGAACAAATATACCTGCAATACCATCATAAAACAGTACAACCACCTAGTTTTGCTCTTACAGCTTGAACAAACTAAAACCCAAAATGCCACCTTTCAGAGAATTAAGCTAGTAAGTATCATAACGCTGTTACCAAATATTAGTATCTTTTTTAAGTTCGACTGAATTTGGAAGTACAATGGCACTGCAAGAAACATTCGGTCTATCTGGGGGAAAAAAAAAAAATCAAAAGGAGTAGGAATAGATGCCTGCTGAATGTGAGCATGTTGCAAATCTTTAGTACTAAAACACCTGGTATTTCTACCCTTTATTTAGAAGGCTACTTTAGGCATAAATATGTTCAGCAAGCACAAGAAAAATATCCTACACACGGAGAAAGAGAAGGCTTATTACCTAAAAAGCAGTTTAAAAAAAATCAGTTCTCTGGTTATTTCATCTCACATACCACACATTTTGTAGAAATGTTTCGGCACAACATTATAATATATCCTTTATTCAAATCAGTAGGTCAGTTTAAAGCTCAGTTGAGTAATAAAAATGGCAGAATAAAGCACTGAAGCCCTAAAATCAATGGTCATAGTTCTAAATTTACATTGCCATTAAAAAAAGATCTCAAATTCAAAATTAACTGGTCATAATTGAGGAATAGTTTTGTCTTTAAAAACAAGGAAACGTAAAACTTGACTGCAGTTAAACATCTGAGGGAAACAGGCTCTAGCACCTTACAACTACCACAGGGAACTGTAACTGGAGCATCTATTCTGCAGAAAACTCTAAGGAACCTGTTAATTGTTTATGGCTCTTTTTCCCTAAAGAACACAAAAATCCTGATAATTAAAAGATGAGCCCAACAATAAAACACATGGGTTTTTTTAAGTCTACCCTTGAGAATTTCATCATCATCAGTAGTAGTAAAAAGTAACACATCCTGAGTCAGTACAACTGTCATGCTATTGCTGGAGTGACTCAGGCTCAGCAGTACTAACTCAAAATTCTCTGAATGTATTAAATGTGGCATTTTTATTTTACTAGCCAAAAATGAATTTGTGCTGTAGAGCATCTTAGCTTTGAACAACTCCCCTCGATGAACGCTGAGTAACTCTAAGCCCTGAGCTGTACAAACAGTAGCACATCTTCACTATTAACAGCAAAATACGCCCAGGAGCTTTCACATGTGCCAGGGAGCCAGATACGGTAAAATAGACCAAAAGCTCCATTACCTACAAGAACTTCGAAAAAGCAAATAGATGAATCAGAGGTTTTTTTATGGTTTACTTGTAACTATCAGAACAGTATTCAACATCAAAGGTTAAATTTAAACTACAAATGAAGAGAAAGATAACAGAGTTCAACTGTGGTATTCAAGTCAGGAGAGAAAAGACAAAGAAAACTAAGTGCTTTACTGAAACTGAACATAGCAAATATATGGACTTACTCCATATGCAGATTTGAGACGCAAGGAAGATCTTATCAAAACACCCAGCTATAGGTTAGAATATTAAACACCTACGAAAGCAAATTGTAACATTTAGGAGACTTAGTTGGCATTTTCACTTTGCGGCATCATCCCCTGCCTCCTCCCCCAAGTCATAGCAAAGTTGGGTTCTGGTTTTAAATTTAATCAGCCTGGTACATACAGGACATTCCATGAAGTCTACAGGAAGAAGTAGTAATTCTGTTCTTTGGAAGTATATGAATATACAAATTCAATTTTTGAAGCTGAAAGATTTTATACATTTATACTAAATGCCAAAGGAACTGCTGTATACGCAACATACTTACGTACACACTAAAACAATGCATGGTTTTCTAGGAAGCGCAGCAAGACGAGGGCAAATTGGTACCCATTCAAATGATGACTTGGAAGAATAGAATTACCACTTTTTCCTCTTCCAGCACCATATTTATGGCACCAACCAGTCTTGCCAGAATAAGACACTTCTACCAGGAGTTCTATTTATTTTTGCATTTTACATCTATTAAATATGAACCCAAAAAATGAGCATGGTGGAGAACCAAGTGACAAAGGACACAAAAGAGGCTGAGGTTCTCAGTGCCTTCTTGGCATTGGTTTTCACATCATGGTCCACTCGCGCAACTACCACATTCCCAAAGCTGATGAAAGCACGTAGAGGAAAATCAGATTAGGGATGACTTCAACAAACTGGACACACACACAGTTCCATGTGACCAGGTGGGCTAGATGCAAGGATGTTTAGCTGAGCTGGCAAATGTCACTGCAAAGCCACTCTATCATCTGCAAAAGGTCACTGTAATCACTGCAGGTTCCTGACAACTAGATAAGGGCAAATATCAGAATCCTCTTCAAGAAGGGATAAAAGGTTCAATGATACTATAGGCTAATCAGCCTAACTGCAGCTCTTGAAAAGGTTACGCAGCAGACCCTCCTGGGAAGTTATTTCCAGGCACATGTAGGAAAAGAAATGACTGAGAACATCTAGCAAGGATTTTCCAAGCAGGAGCTGTGCCTCACCAACCTGACTGTCCACAATGGAAAAGGACTGCATGTTACCTTGACCTTCACAAAGCTTGTGACATGATCTCATAGCATACTTACAGCCAAATTAGAGAGCTTGGACAGCTGAACTACAGAACAGATGAAAAATCAATTGGACTGCCAGACTTAATTGGTTGTAATCAATGGTACAAATCCCACAGGCTGCCACTTACTAGAGCATCCCTCAGGGGCAGACGCTGGGGCTGATAATAACATCTTCATTAACAAACAGACAATGGGATGGAAGGCAGCCTCAGCAAATCCACAGATGACACAAAACTCCGGAGAGCGGCTAATGCATTGAGGAACTGAGTCGTCATTTGGACAGACCTCAACAGACAGAAAAAACGGGCAGACAAGAACCTCAGAAAGTTCAAAGAGAAGTGCAAAGACCTGCCTCTAGCCTGGAATAAACCAATGCAATAGACACGCTGCCAAGTGGGTCAAAAGCAGCTTTACAGAGCAAGACCTGGTGGTCCTGGTGGACAAGCTGAACGTGACACAGCAACATGCCCCTGTGGCAAAGGCACCCAGCCAAATCCTGGGCTGTATTAGCACGCGTGTACCTAGCAGGTGGAAAGAGGCGATTTTTCCCCTATATTCAGCACTACGAAACTCCATCTGGGGGCTCTGTATTCAGTTTAGATTTTGCACGACAAGACAGATGCTGCCACACTGAGCAAGCCCAGCAGAGCAGCCAGAGCCTCAACTACAGGACACACAAGGAGAGGCTGAGAGAGCCAGGTTCATTCAGCCTTCAGAGCAGACAAAGGAGGGATCCTGTCACTGCCTTCAGCTAGCTAACAGGGGGTATAGGGAAGGAGTCAGATTCTTCTTGGAGATGCCTGGCAAACAGATGAGAGGCAGCAGTCAAAAGTGGCAAAGAGAGAAATCCCAATTAGGTAGCATAAATAAAAAACCCAACATGGCTTGTCAAAAACTAGCAGAGATTTGACAGAGTTCTCCATGCTCAGAGATATCCAAAACTCAGCTGGATTAAGACCCTGAGCAGCCTGAGCTAATCTCAAAGCTGATCCTGCTTTGAGTGGAAGGTTGAACCAGGCGCCTTCTAGAGATCCCTTCCAACCTGAAGTATTCTGTGTGGGACTGTAAAATAAACGACATTGGTTATGATTAATCTGAGACTGTAAGGAGTTTCACAGCTGTCTAGTATGTTCATTATGTATTTTCAAGGGACATAGATGACTCTTAACACTGTTTTCCAAGTCTGACAACATTTCCAAAACATAGCTAGAAAAGAAACAGGGCAACTCTGGATGCATGCATACACAACTTTGAGGGCCATTTACCGCAGAGAGATTTGAAACTTTTCATTTTTAATGTATTTTAGATTAGTGTGAGGACACAACTTCAACTTTAATCTCTTACTGGAATAGCAATCTTTCTTTACTCAATATTTAGAGTTTGTTCTAGTATTTGCAATGTGTGCAATGGTAACTGCCTCTTAAAAAAGGAAATCATTCTACGGCTCACTGTGAAACTAAAGCAATGCACAGATATTGCTACTTGTAAGCATCACAAAGAAGAAACCCAAAGGTTACATTTTTGTGAAAAACAATAAGCCTTTATAATCCTATTTTTCCTCAATAGTATAAATACCGGTACCTGAACCTCCAGATTTTCGTATAGCCTACAGATGATTTGTATGGATGCCACACAAATCAACACTAAATTCATTCTACCTACTGGATTCCGATGGCTTTCACACAGATTCCATAAACTTCCAATGAATGCGCTTTGTGCTTGCACACAGAAAACCACGAAGACCAAACAAAACCTTTTCAACCCTAAAGGAAGGTGACTTATGTCCCCAAAGACCACTGCACCCTGACAAGATCAGTGTATTCTGGAAGTGGACACTGGAGCACTGCACTGGTTTGGGCTGGGATGGAGTTAGTTTTCTTCGTAGTAGCTCCTATGGTGCTACATTGCAGATTTGTGACCAAAATCACACTGATAACACGTCCATGTTTCAGTTACTGCTGAACTACTACTCACACTACCCCAGCAGCGAGCAGGCTGGGGGTGCACAAGAAATTGGGAGGGGACACAGCCGGGACAGCTGACCCCACCTGACCAAGGGACACTCCATACCATACGACATCCTCAGCAACAAAAGCTGTGAGGAGGAGGAGGAAGGGTGGGCATTTGGAGCCATGGCGTTTGCCTTCCCAGCAACCATTCTGTGTTCTGCAGCCCTGCTTTCCTGGAGATGGCTGAACATCGGCCTGCTGATGGGTAAGTGGTGAATAATTTCTTTAATCTGCTCTGCTTGTGTGCACAGCTTTTGCTTTATCTGTTAAACCGCCTTTATCTCAACCCATGAGTTTTGGCGCTTTTACCTTTCCTATTCTCCCCCCCATCGCACCGCGGGGAGCGAGCGGCTGCGTGGGCTGAGCTGCCTCCTGGAGTTAAACCTCAACAAGCACATCCAAGACACACAGCTTTTTGCAACTGAAGAATGCACCGAAGTATTAAGTTTGCTCAGGTTTATAGTGACAGTCCAACTGTCTGAGTCTGAGCAAAGTTTCAAATTGTAAAACATTTATATGTATGAAACCTAGTGGTTATCACTGCACACATTTCAAAGTACAAAGCTGGACAGGAATACCTGTGCAGAATGAGATAGAGCAGCTCTGTGAGGACAGACGGTCACAGCCAAATAGCAAAGATGATGTGCATCAGCAGAAAATAAATTGTATAGGAAAAAAATCGGTACTAACAACTTGGTACAAAGGCTGAGAAATTACATAAGAAGCACCTGACTTCCCAGGAAGCACAGTTCAGGTCAAAACTTCTGTCAAACTAATTAGTACACATAGTAAGTCTGATCACTGACCTTGTACCTTCAGGTAAACCTAAAATGAAGAGCAAAATCTTATAAATCATCCTCAAAAAAAAAAATCTGAGTTAACAGTGTTGCAATTATAACCACTTCATCTTTGCATAATTCCATTTTTACAAAACCTGCTGGGTTTCATACATTTAAATATTTTACAATTACGTTCATAAAAAGAACTGAAAACTAACAGTGAAGTTTTGCACAATAGCTTGCTTTGAGTCAGTGGTTTGCTGCTGAAAGCATCCATCTTCATCCCCACACACACTCCTGTCCCTTTGCGCTAGAGCCCAGGCACTCCTCCTCAAATGGAGATGAGCTTATTCAGAGAGTGGAAAAGTATTTCCAATTTTTTTGTTCAGTATGCTTTCTGTCATATTATTGACTTTAACTGGCCTGCTGAACGCTCAGATCAGCACTGGAGTTATGTAAAGGCAGAGAGCAGACATTGCAGAGGCACAGCGGTTTCTGTCCACATTAATGATGAAGTTAATCTTCTAACTCGTACTTTCTTTCCACGTCAGCTTGAGGCAGTACACCCACCTTTGTCAGAAAGCTGCAGCCAAGCGCTACACCCGCTGCAGAAATAATTCTCTTCACTAAAAAAGCTCACCATTGCCAAAACAGTAGATCTTTTCAAAATATGGAAACAATATAAACTAGAAATATGTCATTCACTTATAAGCTGTTTGAGGGTCATTGTACTTCCATATAATGCACAGAGCATCAGTAAATCATTTCCAAAATTAAATTATTCTAAAAATACTGAATTTTCCAAGGGCCACTTGTTGTGAGAGTGCTTGCTGGTTTGAGTTCAAACACAGCACACATTTCAGTTACATTAGCTACAACATGTTGGATGAAGCAAGACCGGAAGATAAATACAAGCTCAAATTACTGCTGCTTCATCAGACTGAATTTTAAAACATTTTAAAAAATGGGGTAGTTCTATAACACACATTAAACCTACAGGAATTACGTTAAAATTATCTTCTCTATTACAAACCGCCTGCTACACAACCAAAGCATGACTATTTTTAAAAGTTCAGATTTATTCAGGCCCAGAGTATTTAAATGTATTTACAACCAGCTTAAAGTTTATCCCATCACAGATTCTAGCTTGCTCCTTTCACAGAAGAAATCTGCCAAAAATCAGATAAAAACCCAGATTCTATCATGAAAGCCTCTTATATATAAATAAGTGAGAAAGGGTCTTAATAATGCAACCCAGCCAGAAAAGCTGGCAGTTGTTGGTAGGAAAGAAGCGCTACATGCTTGCCCATCTTTCTTTACTTCCCAAAGACCTGCTAGAGTTAACTGTCAATGACAGCTGGATGGACCTTTCATAAGATCCAGAGCAAGCGCTCCTATTAATCAATACAGCTCTTAATTTTATAAAGGCATGCAGCAGATTGCAGCTACTTTGATCCAAGTTTCAATCAATGTGGTGTATGACCACACTAAGTTTTGGTGAGCCTTAGGAAATATTTGCATAGTTATATCATTAAACTTAATTAAATTGCAAAAATCAGAAGCTGACAGAAACTTCACTTTTAATTTTAATTACCCTGCTGGTCTCTCCTCTTCCTCTTCCAGAGAGGTGACAAAAATACATTCCTATCTTAATGCCAGGCTGTGACTATCTTCAAGTTCGTCAATAATGTCGAGCTAAAATTTAACTTAAAGAAGGACTAACAGAAAAATGAAGTTTAAATGTAAATACTAAACAACCTAGCAGAAAAGAAAATGTAAAGACCTATCTCTAACGTAACATTTTAACAAATCTGCATGGTTCGGTTTTTCTCCCTTTTAAAGATACATACACGATGCAAAAAAAAAAAAAAGCAAACAGGTATAAGAGAGCATATTCAGAAGCAGGAAATACGAGTCAATTTGTCCTCTTCCTTTTGCTACTGGTCCCCCTCTTCAGAAACATACTTTTTATCCCAAAAGTAATGCTCCAGCGTGACTAAGTCTTGTTAGCGCTTTAGTATGCAACTTTTAGATATGGTGTGCTTTACGAAAAAGACAAAAAAAAAGGATAGAAGAGTACAAGCAACACAGTTCGTGACTGAAGCATGTGTAATGGACTCAGCCACAAATTTACAAGATGTCATGTGAAAATAAAAAGGCATATTACTCACCCAAATGCTAACACAAAGAAGGTATTGCAGGGAAAGATGCTCTAACAGAACTGAATTAACTGAGGGTCTAATTCGGATATTCATGCTTTTTCCATTACCAGAATACTTACAGAACATGGCACGACTGCTGTGCCAGAACAGCATCATTATTCTTACCAGATAGCAAGCCCTACGCTGAGAATATTTTCTACTTCAAAACAAATCCTTCAGTAATAAGACCTTTTTGTGGGTAAAGAAAAGGTCATTTCCCACAGTTGGAGGAAAAAACATCAACAGCAAACCAATAAACGCTGGGGCTTCTGAAACAGCTGATACCACGTGGTGAATGGCAATTACCCATTCACTTTGTTCTTTCATTTTTTTAAATTAACACCTTTCACCACAATGTGTAGTTTGGCAAGAAGTTCAAAGTGACTAAATTCAATGATACACTGTACATGTGGTTATTCTGATCTAGGAATTTGCTGCTGTCAAAAGAAAAGCCTTTTCTTGACATCTCTGCCTTGCTGCTCCTAGCCAGAAAACCCCTCCCTGTATTCCAGCTCCGATTTATGCCACCCTCCTTCATGACATCATTCACCTCCTGCACTTGGCAAAAAGTTACCCACTTCTTTTTTCCTAGGTTAACAAACTCTGTTAGTGTACAGCGGGGTATGACGAGCATCAAAGCCAGCACTCAAATATGTAGTAAGAGTAAAAGACAACAAAGAAATGGGTAGAGGGGAGATACAGATAGAGGAGAAAAAGCAAGATGCCATTCAGTTCACTCCCTTGCTTTCTGGTGGTGGTGAAACCACAGCGAGTATGGCTGGCCATAATTTAAAAAAAAAAAAAAAAAAAAAAAAAAAAAAAAC
>Ga0065711_1002520_pt1 | contig 33306 bp, 25 predicted proteins | sample Hoacrofraction12_FD_59098 | JGI IMG/M metagenome (GOLD analysis project Ga0065711, IMG submission 59098) | Hoatzin crop microbial communities from Cojedes, Venezuela - Epithelial fraction 12 v2 (version 2) | ecosystem: Host-associated > Birds > Digestive system > Esophagus > Crop | place...
GGGGGTGGGGGCTGCCCCCACCTGGCCAAACAGAGCCGGGTATTCCATACCATGTGCCGTCACGCTGGGTTCCGGTGGGGGGGGGCGGCCCAGCGGGAACTCACTCGCGACTCGGGAGCGTGCGGCGCCAGTGCGGTCCGAGAGAGAGCGGGTCTGTTTTTGTCGTGTTTTCTCCTTATCTGTATCGTTGTTGTTCCTGTTTCCCTCTGTTTGCTTTTCTGTTAAACTGCCCTTATCCCGACCCACCAGTTTCTGCCTGTTTCTTTTCATTCTCCTCCGCACGCTGGCAGGGGGAGGGGTGGCCGCGTGGCACTTTTGTTGCCGGCGGCAGCCGAAACCAAAACAGCTACTTACTGTGAGAACAAATGGGTTAAGTGTCCATGAAAACTATGCACAGTGTTTGATTTACACTTAATAAACACAACATTGTTGATGCAAAAAAGTCCCTGAAAATTATTATAAAAGAACCACCTACGGTTTGATATAAATCCTTGAAGGGAAGATAATTGGTATTACAGTTCCTATGCCACCGCTTCTCTCCAGTCAACACAGGGACATTGTAGGATTCAGTTATGTTTGGCTGATCAAGCTGACAGTCTGTGTTCCTCAGGCTGTTGGCAGCCAAGCATAAGTCAGAGCAGCCCTGAGGTTGATTTAATTTATACTGATGGACCTGCTGGAATAGACTGACCTCAGAATGAACTTCATCCTATGTTTTTACCCCTTTTCCTTACCTAGGCTATGTGTTACCTAGCATAGTTTATTGAGTGTATAAATATGCCTAAATGCATGCATTTTACATTTCAGTTGAAAAATTTAAAGCCACTGAAAAATGCCCCCCATTCTTATATAGGTCTAAGACTGCCTCCAGAAAATTCTTTTCTGCCTTTTTTTTTTGAGCTGAAATGTAATTTGAGCAGTTCAAAGCAGTGTAAATAATCATGCTTAGCAGTCAATATAGCTTACAGTTTCTAGAGGTTTAACACACTTAGATGGCATCTGGACTAGTGATATAGATAAAAAATATCCTTTTAGGAAACAATTTTTAAAAAGGCCACCCATTATTGTAACTCTATAATCCAGTAAGATAGCATTGCCACCACAAGTAACAGGCTACAAGTTTGTACAGAGTTTGCAAGACCATGGCATAGAGGCTTGCCACCTTGGCTGTCTGAACTTGCCTCAAGGTGCCTGCAGTTTTGGTTTTGAGTTGGTTTAGCTTTAATAACTTCTTTTTTCTGGCCAGATGGCTATGGCTATTTGCATCACTTTCACTTGTCATTGTAGAATATTACTATAGTTTTTTTACAGATAGTAGTAACAAGTGATAATTCAGCACAAAAGATATTTATCATTAAGATAGTGAAGCAGTGCAGAGGAATACAGGCCCAGTATAATAGCAGAGGTCTTGAGAAGCGAGTACACTGGAAGCAGGGTACTAGAGTGCAGGTCCAGAATGACAAGAGATGGGACACGGACTGGCTCTGAGGACCCTATGGCTACAAACAACTCACCAGTGATCAGTTAAAATGCAGAACTACACCCAGACAAAGCCAATTTATAAGTATCAAGAAAAAGAACAGATACCTCACATATGTAAAAGATACCATACACATTCAGATGTACCATATAAATTCAGATGCATCATAGAGCTGCAGACCAGTGAGGAACAAGCAAGGTACAAAAGCACAATAGCAAACAAGTGACCCGAAGGGCACCTGGAGCAAAAAAAGCCATCAACACCACATTCTTCCAGGTAAAGGCCTCCAGATCATGACTTGCTGTAACAAACCCGCCACCACTAGACCACAGCCACTGACTTTATGACCCAGAGCAGCAGTGGAAAGGTAAGCATAACCACAGGGAAAGCAGTAGAAACTAAGTGGTTTTGTAACAATTTTAACTGTATTATGAGAATTTTTGTTTAGGGGTATTACTGTAATATTGTTATTTCTATATATAAGTATGTTGTATCATAGATCTGGACTAATAACAATAGCTTAAACTTAAGTTTTCAATTCTACTAGTAAATTGTTTCTTAAGAAAAAAGTTTACCCATAAACCAGATTTCTTTTGCATCATCTTAGGCCCAATCAACAGCTCTACATAACAGAACTAGAACAGACTGTCTAGGTCAAGCGATAAGCATTATGGCCTATTACTGTGATACTGAAGCTTTCCAGCTTGCTGCATGCTGAATTTAATGCTATCTATAAACTTCAATAACAAACCATAAAAACTTAATGCTCTTACACACTTACCTGGCTCAAACCTCTAAGATCTTTTTTGGTAGACAATCTCAATTTTCTGGGAATAAACATACATATATACACACATATATCCTGACTAGTTCAGCTTAATTTGCCTTGTTGGTATATATTTTGAAAGGCTGCTTACGACTACATCCTTCAGCCCATTTGCGTAAGTGGTTTTGCATCTCAGTGCTTTTCAGCATTTTGGAATAGGTGAAATCACTACATTTCTCAAAGAGAAAGGCAAATTCAAGTTCATCTTTTTTCTTCCTGCATTCTGGGATCCTATGACAAGGCCCTCTATTACAGAGCTTCTGCTGTTCCTTTTGGCTCTTTATGGGTCTGCTTACTCAAGAGTTATCCTTGTTTTGCCTTTCTGTTTACTTCTCCCATTATGTATGGTCCTGAAATACTCAAAGTTTAAATCCATGTATGATATACTTCTTGTCGCTCAGTCTCACCCGCACAGAATAAAAGACTTTCCACTGAAGGATAAAAGTATGCTTTCACTTGGCAGCAGTGAAGGACAACAGAATTACAAGGTACTTCTCCACATCTCCCTAAGACCATTTTTTGGTGTCAAATAACAGCATGAAATGCCCGTGAAAGGCAGAGAAAAATTAGGAAGAGGCACGACTAAAGCCCTACATCTTTTGAATTTACAAGGAAACTGAAGGAAACTTAGTATAGATGAACAAAGTTTCTATTCTACCTGCCTACAAAATAAGAAACTTTACTGTAGAAAAAAAGATGCACTGTGATACTGACGGCTCTGTCAGACTTGTGTATCTTACCGTAAGCAGCTGGTTTTCTGTGTCATGTAACTAGTATTCTTGCATCTTGAACCAAGATTACAGAAAAGAGTCCGTATGAAAGGATAAACACCCCGACTTGGCAAATCCCGAGCTTCTAAGTAACCTAAACCCAAACAGTGGCAGAATTAAAACCAGTAACATCACAGTTATAAACCTGTACCATCACATTGTGTTCTGTTCTCACAGAAAATGGCTTTGTCACCTGTGAAGTTGTATAAGAATAACTAAATAACCACAGAAAATGGGTAACTTCTGTGCCTGACTAAGACAACAGGGTAATGTTCAAGAGCAGTCTTTGGAAAGCTGATTTTCAGTCATAATTCTGTAGCAACATCATAGGCTTGCTAGCCTCTCTGCACAAAATGACTTGTGATCTAGATTAGAATGTAGAGCTCTTCACAAAGTAGTATTTTGTCTTTTACCCCAGGTTTCACAAGATAAAGGAACTGCTATTCAGGAATGTCTGAATCTACTTCCATCAAGACTATCTAAACAACAACTTTTCCATATTCTCTGAAAATTTATACCTCAAAATATAAAGCAACTTTTTGCTTATTTTGAAACAAAGAACAGCTATAAGGTTCCTATTTAACCTCATTGCTTCGTTTAAAACAGCTAAAACTGAGAAATACTTGAAAGGTCATTCCCCCCTTCCTCTGGATAACCTTCTTTTGGCAGCAATTACATCAAAATTAAGGGAATGAAATGAGAAGATGAGAAAGCTAGTATTTGGGCTAGCACTCTTACTGAATATTCATAATTGAAAGATGAAGAAATGGTGAATTTGCTACATATACATATTATTTAAAAATCTGAATTTGATTTAAATTCAAGAGCTAATATTTTGAAGACATGTACCATTAAAAATTGCTCCTTTAGTCAAACCATATTCCATTCCTCAGGAACTGTACCTGATGTATAAAATAATGAAATTTATGTTGTGAGTGACCATTTGCAGATGATTTTTTTTTTTTATTTATTTAGCACACTTCAGTTCACATTGTAAAAAGCTCTCCGAGTGCACACACTGGAGCCCTTTCTGCTACAACAATGCAGAAAGTGTACTCCAAGAACACACCTAATGTTCTCAAACCACTAGCATGCATTGCATCCTTGGGCCTAGACTAGAGACAGTCTAAAGTAAATGTATGGAGTGCACACTAGGTTCTGTCCAGATGTTTCACCCTACAGATCTATAATTGTTTTACCAAATTGGTTTCTAATGTAGCTAAATCTGGTTTAACCCCAGCTTACTGACACCTGGGAAATAACAGTATTAAACTCAGTAAACTGTAATAAGTCATTCTTTTCTGAATGAAGTTAACTTTTGACAAGACAAAAGCCAAAAAAGAACTTTAAAGCGTGGAGGTAGTCGTAAAAAGTTTTGAACTGTGGATGGAAATGGAAGAATTTACCATTTGCAAAATGCTCACTCTAAATTCCAGGAAGTGGGTAGGGGTAAGATTCATCTTGTCTAACTATTAACATCTTCTGCATAATTATCTACATCAAAGCCAGGCATCTAAATGCCATCTGTCAACAGAAAGAAATAAGTATAACTAAAACCCAAGTAATCCACTTTACTCCATAATGGATATCTGAAACTGGTCTGACAAATCAGACTTTAAACTTTGTATTTCTTTTTCACCAAAATATGACTTGCTCAGATCCGCAGCTAGACAACATTGAATCCCACTCTAGGGTTTTTTCCATTGACTCCACTACATTAAGTCACCCTTTCTAGGGTATCTTTAATTTTTGCTAAATACTTCTACAAGCTGAGGCAACCAAAATAAAACAAAGGTGAAACAAAACTTACAGTTTTCCTTGTATTTGGGGGGCTCCTGGAAGCGGATTGCAGCCAGAATCAAGAAAAGCACACATGGCCAGAGTATTTCAGTGAGAGACAGGACCTGAAAAGGGAAGTCGAAACATCATCAGTACTATGGAAAACAGGATTTGGGAAAAAAATAATCAAAACTCATACATCTTTTGATCAAAAAACAGTAAATATCCCCTGTACAACTACTTAAGGGAAAATAAGATCATTAAAAGCAAATTAGTAATTAAGACTTCCATTTAAAAAATCCTCACTACTTTCCCAAATACACTGCTTTCAGAGTACAAAAGCAGTTTTCACTTCTTCCATTTACAGTGTTTGTAAGTGTTTCCCTCCAGTGAATATAAAGTGGGTCTGAAGAGGTGACAAGAGTAACACACAGCTTTCCCACACCTGAGTCTCCTAAGCAGCCAGCAGCATTCTGCTCCTTGCACTCCCCTGAAGCCTGCTGTCCCACACCCTCCCCAGCAGCATGCCACCTTGTCCTGCCCTGGCTCCCCAGCTGCTGCCATTACACCCTTTCTCTCCCCAAAAGCCGCCTTCACCATCTCCAGCAACAGGGCCTTATGAGACCAAGCTCACGGGCCCAGGGCTGCCCACTGCCACACTGCTCCCTCTCCCTGCCTTCCCCTTTCCAGAGCCATGGTGAGAAGGCACCCAAGATGGTGTACAGCCGGACTGGCGGATCTTGAACAAATCCCCTCCAAGCACACTGCACGGACATGGTATGTGCTTACGCTGCTTCAGAGAGGCCACAAACGCCCAGAGGGGGGAAAGAAAGCCATCAACAAAAAACAATTGTCTCAATCTTCAGCTGCAAAAATAGAGCAATTGCCATCCAGCCAGCTTTCAAAAGACTTCTAGGTTCACTGATAAAATAATGCCAAACTCAGTAACAGAAATGACAAAGGATCACACTAAAGATCTCACATGAGAGGGTACGACCTCTCCAAAGCTTATTAAGGATAATATCAAAACTGTGCCAGAGCTGAACCAAACCCCAGCAGCTCCAAGCAGGACCCGAGTGCCCAGGAGCCCCATTTCAGCCAAGCCCTGGGCCCTGCCAGATGAGGTGGGTCAGGGCCATGGAGGCTCAGCAATGGCCCCGGAGCCCAGGCTGCAGCCTGCCTTCCCTGGTAGGTTCATCCCCACACCTCCCCATGAAGGCCATGATCACATCCAGGATCAGACAAAGCCCTGCCATCACCAGCAGAGCCCCCATAAAGATACAGCCAAGCCAGAGACAACCACTCTTACTAGAGGCCACAGAATAAGCTTGAGCAGGGGCAGGGCTGGGTCTGTGGGTGGAAGCCCCAGGTGAGGTTATTCAGGGCCATGAAGACCTATCAGTGCCCTCAGGGCCCTGACACCTGTGAGCAGAGCTGTAGGTGTGTTTAGATATTCATTTCATAATGTCCTCTAGATAGGACAGAGCTGCTTCTCATCTGCCCTTCTTCGCACCTGCTCACCCTTCCGTAAGCTGGAAAAACTACCTAGGATTCCCATACCTATGGAACCCCATACATCATGGGGACCATCTCTGGGGAATTGATGGACTAATCAAAGCCATCTGATTTCAAGCCTGCTGCTCTGTTCTCTACCTTTCCTAATGCACCAGACTTTTACCAGGGACTTCCTTTACCTCTTGCAAGTGGACCAAGCATAGATAAAGAAATTGAAAGTGTAGTTGGCTTAATAGCTTCCAGGTCTATTGCACAATATCCAGAATCATACTTGTGAACCCTAGGCACTAAAATAACTCTGCCAGATCTTTGCTCTTTAAGTATAACAGCCAGAACAAAACACAAAGTCATGTAAGTAAAACCAGGGTGAGGAGCCACTACAGCTGATTCCAGGCAGCTCTACTTCTGAAAGCCCAGGACTGGACTCATGGCCAAAACAAGTCACTGGTTGTCATCTAAAGTTTTGCTTTGGCCTGGATAAATGCCAGGTGCCTACCAAAACCACTTTATCACTCCCCCTCCTCAGCTGCACAGGGGAGAGGAAATATGATGAAAGGCTTATGGATCGAGATAAGGACAGGGAGAGATCACTCAACAATTACTGTCATGGACAAAACAGACTGAACTTGGGGAGAAAAGGAAGTTCAATTTATCACCAATCAAATCAGAGTAGGATAATGAGAAATAAAACTAGATCTTAAAACACCTTCCCCCACCCCTCCTTTCTTGGGCTCAGCTTCACTCCCGTTTCTCTCCCTCCTCCCCCCAAGTGGCCCAGGGGGATGGGGAATGGGGGCTCTGGTCAGTTCATCACATGTTGTTTCTGCCTCTCTGCCGCTCCTGCCTCCTCAGGGAGAGGACTCCTCACACTCTTCCCCTGCTCCAGCCTGAAGTCCCTCTCATGGGATACGGTTCTCCACAAACTTCTTCAACGTGAGTCCTTCCCATGGGATGCAGATCTTCATGAACTGCCCCAGAGTGGGTCCGTTCCATGGGGTGCAGTCCTTCAGGAAGAGGCTGCTCCAGCGTGGGTCCCCCATGCAATCACAAGCCCTGCCAGCAAACCTGCTCCAGCGCAGGCTCCCCCATGGGGTTACAGCCTCTTTCAGGTATCGACCTGCTCCAGCACGGGATCCCTTCCACGGGCTACAGGTGGATATATGCTCCACTGTGGACCTCCATGGATTGCAGGGGGACAGCCTGCTTCACCATGGTCTTCATCATGAGTTGCAAGGGAAGAATCTCTGCTCCAGCTTCTTGAGCACCTCTTCCCCCTCCTTCTTCACTGACCTCAGTGTCTGCAGAGTTGTTTCTCTCGCATCATCTCACTCCTCTCTCTTGACTGCCTTTTTCACTGCTGTTTATTTTTCTTCCCCTTCTTAGATATGTTATCCCAGAGGTGCTACCACCGTCGCTGATTGGCTTGGCCTTGGCCAGTGGCAGGTCCTTCTTAGAGCTGGCTGGCACTGACTTTATCAGACATGGGGGAAGCTTCTCACAGCTTCTCACAGAAGACACCCCTATAGCCCCCCTGCTACCAAAACCTTGCCATGCAAACCCATAACACCTACCAACCGAAAAACTGCGAGGTTCTTAGTTATATTTAACGAAGACATACGATGTGAGAAGAACAGGAATCGTTTTACCTACTGGACCAGTCACCAGTATCCAAACTGTTAGTAAAAATCTTGTCTTATTCTATAGAGCTAAATCTAGGCCTTACTAAAAAGACATGAATTTGGGGCAGCATTTCACTAGGACACTTGCTGGTGAGAGTACCTCTTTGGTCAAGGAAAACTAACACATTTGTAATTAGTAAGACGATTTCAAGCATAAAATGCAGTGGATTACATACGTTGGTAAGAAGCATTTCTTTGTGCTACAAAGCAGAGGAGGGATAGACTTGAAAACTTTCACCATTACAAAGGCCTTCCCAGAAGGACAGATGTTACTAAATGTCGCTGGAGAAGTAGATCTAGGATCAAAGATACCACACTATCTTACCACTAGAATTGACAAAGAGCATGGTACTAGCACTGTAGGACGCTTTTGAGCTTGTACAAACAGCTTTATAGGAGTTATGGTGTTTGAAAAATTCTACTTGCTTACCATAATAGAAAAGCAGAAAACATCTTGTGTTTCCCATTAACTGAGACAAAACCAAACCCTACCAATGGAGAAACAAATTTTCCATCAATTCAGAATAAGGCAAGGTTCTGACTTCAAAATCTATATTAGTTCACCTAAACAAATAGAGAAACACCCTCATTCTGGACCTTTTTCGTTTTCTTACATTTCACCTATTAGGCTCCATTAAGGACCAGTCATTCAAATTTTAGATAGCTGTGAAACTAATTGGACTTCCTCCATTGACACTCCCTTTGGTATACCATAGCAGGTCACTAGAGGCTCACTCTTGCAACATTCATGGGCTGTGATATATCATTTGGCCTAAAACTTTGAGTGCTATTCTTCCTGTAGATTTCCACAGACTTTGGATGCAGACAAGGAAGCTCATTTATTTCAGGTAGATTTTAGTTAATTGGTTTTGGCACGTTCCTGGGCTTTTGTGTTTGCACTTACATTTTAGAAATTTTTGAAGTTTAGGAGTTTGACCCACCGGGAATTGCTGCTGGATTATTAGATGGTACATAGAAAGCTAGAGAAAGGGGAAGAAATAACCCATTTATAGGTATAAATGAGTGTCATCTGGCTAGAAATACAAGAGAATATTCTGTGACTAGAAAAATCACACAGGCTGTAACAGAGTAGGGCATGCCAAGTGCAGAACAGCTTCATCTGAGAACCCTTCTCTGGTTTAAGCTCTTCAAAAATCAATATTCTTAGAAAGAATATCCAAAAATCTGGCATGCAGGGAAGGGTTATTCCAAATCTAGGACCAGAGCCAGAGATTATTATAATATAAAAATACAACAGCAGCATTTTTTAAAATGGGCAAATTGTCTACATTCTTATATTCTTTTTTTTTTTCCACAAATCTAGGGATCAAAATGAACATTGCACAATGCCACTAGCATTGGTACTGGGGAAGAAAGGCACCTACTGAAATTATAAGAGCTGTAAACAATTGTTACTCTCATTCAGGGCTGCATTCTCCTTGGTTGTTGCTGTTCACCTGAGAAACCCCATTTCACCTAAAGAATAGGGTAAATAGCAATGATTTTGGTGAATCTATAAAACCCAAGGTTTAATAAATCTATCAAATTCATGACTGGAGAATACCAGTAAGCCAACCAAGTATAGGCCTGTTAAAATAACTTCTGTTCTTTAGAAGGTTTTAGGAAAACAAATAATTTCCTCATTTTCCATTTGTCTCCAGAATTTCAGCATGCATGAATGGCTTATCAGAGATAGACCTCTTGGTCTAACACGCTTAGGCCTTTCTTTGCTAGGGTACCGTGAGTCTGGATGCTGATAATAGCAATTGCAGAGCAGGTAGGAATATGAAGAAGTAATCCCCTTGCCCACATTGTCGTAGTCTGCTCCAGCTGTCCTTACTACTGTCTCAACCACTGCCTGGGTAGCAACAGCAGCAACCATGCAGCTGATGCTTGGATATGAGGGAGTCTGAAATTGTCGAGTTATTTTTCCCAACCCCATAAGAGCCCTTAGTAGTCCTGTCCTTTGGTAAGCTAATGATTTTCTTTTAGATGAATAAAGCAAACTCCACTCAGCAGGCTTCTAGCAGAGCTTTGGACAGCAGAGGAATTTGAGGTACAGGAACTGAGAAGGCAGCTGCAGAGGCAACAACAACAAGTTGGGCTGAAATGCAAATAGGTAGGAGGACTCAATGAATCATCAGCACGCTGCAGACATTAAGCAAGAAAAATCGATGTTATTGAGCAAGTTATTCCTGGTAAAGGTGGGAAGAAATGCTGCTGTACAAGGCATATTCATGTTCAAATAGGAAGGGCACCAACAGAAGAAGGTCCGAAGACGGCCGTCCTTGTGCAGCTGCTTTGCCCAGGCACTGAGGGAAGCTGAGGTCTGAGAGCTCATGCCATTCTGGGGAAGCTGCATCTGGGAAGAATGATGAATTTGGTAATGGAGAGTTAGGACCTGGCTGATAAAAGCGGACAACTTTGTAACCATTCACTGTTCTTTTATTTTTACTATTTTGCACTGATGGAAAAACATACATATGCTAAACAGAGAGCAATCTGCAGTAAGCAATATTCATATCTTCTAAAGCGTGGAAGAAAGGAGTGTGAACTGTAAAGGATAGAAGCAGGGCAAAGATGACACAGTGTAGGGGCAGATGAAAAGCAAAAATTATACAAGTATTTTCTCTCATTCTTAACAATATTCCAAAATGAAAATAATTAATACTAGAATTTTTTTTAAAAGGCATAGTTTTAGGATAGGCTATGTTTCTGTTTTCTCATAATATCTATATTAGAAACTACACACTCCAAGCATTTCACTATATGATTATAATCCCAGTTTTCCTCTAAATTAGGGTACCAGAACAAAAGAATTTGGGAATTACATTTCTTCCTTTACCTAGCTGCAAATTTGGATGGTAATAAATACTATGTAAACAATAGTTAAGAAATGCAGTGATAGAAAACTCAAGTAATACAGTTTCCTGGTAGTATGTATCTCCTGAGCTTCCAGAATCTGTAGCTCAGAAGCAAAAGCTTCTGAAAAGTAATAAATGAGAAGGTGTCTTCTAAACAACTGCAATTTCAAACTCCAGCTGATGTCCAAACGTACATATTATCCTGTGTTGCCTTTGAGCCATGTTAATAAGAGGTGCTGATGCCTGTCTGAATTTTTGTTAAAACACCTACTCTTGACAGAACATTTACATCTTTCACAGCCCCTTTACCCTTCACTGTGTGATATCAACTAGTGCCACGTAACTCTCAGGACACACCATTAGCTCCACAGACCACACTTGCCTTCTAGTCCTAACTGCTGATAAACAACCGCAAGCAGACAATTGCCATCTACAGAGAGATCTACACAATATAGTACAGAGCTGAAGCACATCATATCTTTCAGGAGATGCTTTTCTCTTCAGGTTCACAAGGATCTGACCTGCCCTTTGCATAGGTGGATGATCTACTTGGATTTCTCCTTGCCTAACTGCAGATGGAGCACCTTCATGGCTCAGTGTTCGAACAATGAGCACATAAGGAGGTTTTGCAAATTCCCCAGGGCAGCTCCTGGCTCTGGACAGGTAGAATTAAGTTTGCTTTGGGTCATTCATTGTAATTCCTGGTTTGGGGAAGCCTGCATCCCAGTGAGCTCTCTATTCAGGAAAGCTACCAATTAGGCAAACTTAAAACTTACATGAATGAAGATTTTGTCCTTCGAAAATATATGAGGGAAAACTAGACAGAGCAAGAAGAGAAATAGATAAGCATGGAGGGGAACAGGAGACACTGAGAAGCCACTTAATGCACACTGATTGAAGTATGAGGAACAGAGAGCATACAGAAGTGTTTAGGAATGGAGAAGAATATAATCAACAGTATGCCTCTCCCCAAAATGCCTTTCATATTAAAAAACATGACTTAAAATCATTTGGAGAATAAATTCCCTCTCTAAATCACAAGTTTATTGAAGTGAAATATTTCTGAAATGAGAAGCTGTGTGTTTATTTGCTTGAGGTAATCCTATCCAAAGCAGCCAACATTGCAAATCCCCAGAACATCACAGACAAGGGAAATCAATGAGAAACTACTAATCAAAGTGACATTTTTTTTCCCACAAAAATGTTATCTCACTTGAGAAAATTCTCCTCCTTCTATCTTAAATTAAAAAATCACGTCAATCACAGTAAAAGCAAACAATGACATCTCATCTTTTATTTGAGTATTATTTTGACTGCTGTTGAAGTAACTGCCACATTCTTCTGCATATTGGAATTTGAAAGGTTAAAGTGCGCTTTGTAGGGTGGACAAGAAAGGAAATTTAGAAGAATATACAATCTTAGTATACAGTCCTTGCATTCACCTTATCTAGATTTTTATCTCAGTTGTGCAAGCTTTCTTACATTACCAATGAGTATCTGTAATGTAAGAAAATTTATTTTCATCCTTGCCACTCCTACAAGCACTGGTAGTATCTAATGACAAAAGATAAGCTGTGGGTCTTCAAAACCTGTATGAGATTTCCTATATCTCATTTGCAGATTGGACAGCATTGCTTTATTCAGCCATTTTAGAGTTAAAAAAACACGCTTGTTCTCTACTTCTGTTTCCAACAATAAGGAGACAAAACACAAAACAAGAACCACTTGCAGCCTGCCTATCTTTAACAATCTGCAGTGAAAAGGGAAAATTGATAGGTACACTCTTTCCAACAGCTATTAAAAAAAGATTTTAAATACTCAGGTTTTTAACATTTCCAAAAACTCACCGGTTGCCTCACACGGCAGAGCCAATTCTTCCAAAACAGAGCCTTGAACTGGTGCACAGCATGCCCCATATCGTCTTTTTCCTTCATCCACTTGCCGAGTGGCTTCTTAAGGACTTTCTAACTCCGAATCATCTCACCAAGCAGTCTGAACGTATTATTCAGCAGCTGACTGATTCCAGCACCAGAGGACGGTGCAAGAGATTTGCCTGCTTGCTGAGAAAAGATGAGATTATATTTCTGCTTCTTGTTTTGCATCCATTGAGGAATCTCATCTTTCCATCTGCTTCTCAGTGCAATGAACAGTAAGGGGATGGGTTTGCACAAATGCCCTCAGGGTGCTTTACTCCACAGTGTGTATTCTGCACTTGTTTCTACTTTTCTGGAATAAAAATGAATGCAAACAACAGGAAAAAAAGAATATGTAACATGCATGTGTGTTTCTCCAGAGTTTGGTGACTCTCTGTCACTGCAATGTTAATGTCATTTTGCATGCATATGCTTAGATTTTTGAAAGAATAGTAGGGAAATAAGTACACTGTTTAACCACGTAGCCCTATAAATGTCTGTACACTTCTAGAACACCCTTATAAGTACACATCTAGCACTGTGGTGATCCCGTTGCATCCTCATATGACTTGAATTTTATCTCATAAAGGGTATTTGACTTTTCATTCTCCTTTTCCAGTACGCTTCACCTACGTAAAGGTGGAATATTCCAACCAGTCAGAAAACTGTGTTAACTAATTGTCACACGCCACCCAGGATGAAAATCAGTCTTCCAGAATTTCCTTCAGGAAAGAGGAGGGAGGGCAGTTCCTGGTGCTCCGCGGAGGGACCTGCAGTCGGGGAGCCTCCCATACCTGCGGCAGCAGGGCAGACACAGCACGTGTCGAGCGGTGCCAAGCTGTGTTCTTTCACTGAGGGGCGAGGATGGATGCCCTACTGCTTGGGAATGCCACCTTAAGCAAAGGAGTAAATTTTCTGTATGTTTTGTTCGACCCAAATTAATTGCGTAAGACAGACTCTTATCCCCAAAAGCTCTCTCTATGGTCAATGGAGATACAGAATGCAGCCATTATAGAAGGTGATTCAAACCACCTATAATCAGAATCATGAATCACACAGACACACACATTAGGACAGTGTGATGCCTGAACAAATTTCTTTATTTCTCATTGTTGCTGAGTAAACTGAGTCATTACATTTTCTGCAAAATGTATTACTGTTGAGTAAAAGGGACATCTTGACATCCATAGCTATTCTTCCACATTAAGAGTAAAATCTGCAAAAATTGAAAGACATTTCAGATATAGAAGTCACTAGTGAGGAATCCAACTTCCATTAGATTTGAGATAAGGCAGCAATCTAAAGTATTACTAAGTCTGATACTTCCACAAAGAGCAACCGTTCATCTGTAGGTCCGCTGAGCTCTGCCAGTTTTTGTGGGATGAGGTTCCGCTGACGCCTGATATCCAGGGCCTGAGCTGCTCTTTCCCAAGCTTTGGATTTGGGTCACCCAGCAGCAGTTTTTGGCCCTTCAGAGCATGTTGGGAAGATTAGTTACTCCACTTCATGTTAAAATGACTCTTAAAATCTTTGTATTTTAAATGGTGCAAATTTCTGTTTTAATTTTTGCGTTTTCCATGGTTTCAAGGAGTAGAGAAAAAACAGATTACATAGGTGTCATGAACTTACAGGTTTTTACATACTGGTAAAAATCGCTCCCTGAGCAAAGAAGAAATCACAGATGCAGTCATGGCAGAATACAACCAGTTGAACGCCATGATTCCTCAAATATGGTGGGATTTCCTTTTATTTTCTCTGCTCTGAGACTGAAAAATTACTGAAGCAATTGTTCAGCTTTAAATAGAAATGTGAAGGTCCTCAGGACATACTCAAAAACTAAGTAGTTCAGCATTTACCTGAATGATGTTAAGCACGTTTGCACCTCTAAGGCAGGATTAATTAAATTATGTGTGAAGCTGGGTCTACTGAGCACATCTTCTGTCTTTTCCATTCACCTGTTTCCCACCCCGCTTCCTCATCGTGGCACTGGCAAAGCGCACACCTCCAGCAGTCATCAAGCCCATCACAGTCTTTCTGTTTCCTCCAGCGCTGAAGAGCAGCCCCTGTGCCCCCACGTCTCACCTCTCCCATCATCCCCCGCCGTGGGGCTCCCGTCTTCGTGTGCCCTGTGGTGGCAAAGTGCAGCAGGGCAACCAGCCAGAAAGCAAGCAGGTACCTCACCAAGGAGCTCCACTTTACAGCTTGCTGGCATTAGCAGAAGGGATGTTTCTGCTTTTAGTCAAGCAATGCTAAAATCCCTGCTATTTCAGAGTATGCATGGTAATTTTGCTCACTAGGACCACAGGGGAGATCCTGCGACAGCCGAGACAAAATATCACTGCACAGCTGAAGTATGCATTTTTAAACAAATATTTGTCAGTAATTGAATATAGTGAATATATGTACGGATTCACACAGCCATTTTGGAAAGCCAGGGAGCAGAATCTATAGTGTGTGATTTGCAGGAAATTATAAACCAATCAGTCAGCATAATGAATTACAAGCAGTTATTTATGGAAGACAGTTCCTGGCTGTAAGTATGTAAGCTAGAACAGCTCACATGAACTGTTTGCCAAATAATTTTGAACAAGTAATTCCGCAAAATCTCTGCTCATCTGACTGTGTGATGTGCATAATTTATTATGCTCTATATAATTACATACTCATAAATGTTGCATTCTAATTTTTAATGCTAAGTAGCTTTTCGTGGATACAGGAAACAACTGTTTTGTACACAATTAGTATTCAGCACTAGTGAACTACTGACTCCTCATTTTACTACATAAGACACTGAACAGACAAACACCTTTCACCAGTGAGTTTTGTTAATGTTTGCCCTCATACATCATTGTCCTTTCCTAAAGAAATTCATCCCTGCCTAGTATGGTGTTCTCCAGCAGTAGACTTGTATTTCTTAGAACAAAATTGATGAAAGTAAAAGATACCTCGTACACACTCAACCAAGAACAATCTCTGCAGTGGCATTCTGGGAAATTGCTTCTAAAAGTAATTTTAGAAGGAACAGGATCTATGAGCTTGACTGTATTATTTGCAATGTTATACAAATATGAGAAATATGAAATCAAACCACCACCGCCACCTCCCGAAACAAACCTTAGGCACAGAAGGGATGGTAATATTAAAAATTAGGCACAAAGGCAGGAAAAGCAAATTAGTTCTGCATATTTTGGGGAAGAAGTGTTGGCTATATTGCTGCCATCCTGGAAGCTCTTTTGTGTGATCTAGGTTTCATCAGTACAGTGCCAAGCAGTATCCTGTGCAAGTACCAGCCTTAAACAGCAACTTTGTTTAGGAGTTGCATGTACAAAGAGCTGAAAAAGGTTCAAACGCCACACAGTTGCTATTAGGCTAAATAAACTATATGCTTTCAGGGCTCCTTAACAGAGTGGCTGTAGTCAACAACACCACCTTGAATACTGCAGGGCAAATTAGAAGGTCGTGTACTTCATCATGCGCTCCACTCATTCCTTCCTGGATGGAAAAAAAATGCCTGCTCAGAATCGGGTCTCCAAGAAAGGGCAAGATAATGACCTGCACTTTTCTGCTTCTGCTTAGCTTGTATCGGTTATAACTTAAAAGCTTACTCATACAATATGCAAGATATCCAAAACCACTGGGGCAGAAAAGGCAGAGAACCTTCTGCCAGCATCCATCTCCGCTTTTAACACTTGTCTGCTTTATAATACAGTTCCATCATCACGCCACGTCTAGCCCATAGTTTTAATATAGGTTAATTAGAGTACATTGGCAAGCACATTCAAAGAAATGTAGTTTTATATGTTAAATAGGTTAAAGCCCAGGAGCTAAAAATACTGTTTGGTAGACAGGAATGCAGTCAAACCATGTGAGAATATGGCTGGGAATCTGGCAAACTGGCACATTTTCCTACCACCACCCGCAACTTCTTTCACAAGGCTTGCTGTGTGATCACAAGGCTTTCCATTTAATGTTCTTAGGAGCACTCCTTGTAAATGTTTACGTGGCACAGACCTGTTGTGCAGACAAAGCGCCTGCAGGATAACATCAGTTAGCAGCATCTTCCCTGGGAGACACTACCTGTGTGCCAGGGTTGGATATGATGAAAAATGTTAGTTGTTGGCAAGGGCAAATAATAGGGTTGACTAAAATACAGTTACACATTAAACAAACAAAACAGGCCCAATCTCACAAGGAGGCCAAAGGCTTGTCTGGGCTTCTGGGCAACTCTAGGAATTTCATTCCTGTAGTATGACAGACTGATAGTAAACTGAAAATTTTCTCACAGTTACAAGCTTAGCGCTGACAAGAAGCATCTGGAATCAGATTTCTGTGTTGTGTAAAACCGGCTCTGTCTTCCTCTGCTGCTGCATTTTGTTTGTAGCCTGAGCAAAGCATTGCCCCTGTCAGCATTACTCTTTCTTCTATTATTGTACCACAGAGCTTCAGATTTAATGTTGCTGTCTGTTCAGTGACCTCCTTTCTCATCGGGCTGAAGACATTTTTAACTGCAATTTAATTCATACTCTGGAGACTAATATTAAATGGTAATTATTTAGAAAGAGAAAGCATGTATTTAAATCACCCCCAACTTAAAAACCGAGAAACTTTCAGGGAAAGCAAACCTCAACATCATGTAGTAAACTGCAACAATGCTATCAAATCACACTACTGCGCTTTTCTGTAGTCGGTTGTTGCACACAGATCCAATCCCCAAAGCTCAGTGTTCTGCTCGCAGTACTGAGCGCTGCATTCAGAACAGAACCGACTGCTGACGGGCAAACCTAAAAACACTCATGACTCATGCTTTAGCTTCTTTCAACTTACCTTCTCAATGGAAATCAAACACACCTCTGATTCAACTGTATAAGCATTTTATTTAGGAATACATTGAGATCCAGACTTGAGAAGAAAATCCAGTTCTGTTGCACAATGAACTGAAAATCCTTTGCAAAGACTTCGCAAGAATGAAAAAAAAAAATGTATTACATATTATATGTATATATTTTCCACACGTACTGAAAATACTAAATTATTTGCTTGGTTTTTAAAGAACAGATAAAAACATTTATACTCTTAGCACTTCTGGCAGTAGGTTATTCTAAAATGTTCCTTTTCAGGATTTCTCATACCTGCCATTAAAGAAAATCCTTCTCTGAAGTATATGAAGATGCCAAAACATAAAATTCCACTCCTTCAAGTCACTAATCAAGTTGCTGCATATTCTCAGTCCCTTACAAACATGAACCAAATGTGTTCTAGCCTACCTCCATCGTGGTCTTAGCCATTGCTTTAACAACAAGGTAGGAACGGGCCAGAACACCACCATGAATCACAGAATAACCCACTGGTAGAAACCATCGTTATCTCCCTTCATACTGCCATCGTATTCATATCTTCTGCCTTCCTTCTTTGCTTTTAACCCTTCTGATGTCTGGAGGAAACTGATTCTACAATGTATTGCTAGGTGTGGGGTAGCATAGAGAACAACAGCAGGACTTTGATTTGAAATTGAGGTTTCTGAGGTTTGCAGGACTTGTTTATCTACCAAGAGACACTGCACTATGTCATATCAAACCTACACGTAATATCATACATGTTTTTAAAAATATCTCCACTCCAGATCTTGATTCATGTTCTGCAGCCTATCTATGCTGCTTTTCTGTATGATACAGAAATGATGTGAATGACTAATATTAAATAATTGATTTGCATATAAAAGCCTGTTAAATATTTTATAATTCCTTACGGACGCCTTTGTAAAATCTACAGGAAGGTAACTTCGCCACCGGATGCACACAGCTGAGTCATTTCTTTAGCTCTCTGTCCGCTTGCAGTCACGAGGCAAAACACAATTGTTCTTATCAGGGTAATAGTCTGGCAAGTTTCCTCTGAAGCTAAGGAAGGTATTTTATTGCACGTTAAGATGTGTCTACAGAGCACCCTCTTGCATTAGCAATACAGCATTACAGGATGGTGACCAGTGGAAAACAGCCAGATACTTGCTCTCCTTTGAACTCTAATTTTCAGTTGTAGATGAAAAAATTTTAGCAGAAAGAAAACTACAATGCCCTAAGGAACAGCGGTAAGAGGAAACGACCTATTGGCGAAAAGCGAATGGCAAAAGTCTTCCAGGGGTTAGTGCTAGGGTTTTGTGTACTGATTTAATAGAATAACTGCATCACTCCATGAATGCTTGAACGTTAGGTCCAACTCGGCCAGGCCACAACACTAGTTATACTTCTGCACGCAGCATGTAAGAGCTTTCATATTACCTATCAAAATAGAACTGCCTGCTTTATATGAATGTTAATACACAAGCTCTGTAGTTTCAATTAAGCAACTTTTTATTTTTAACCACTTTCCTGCTGTCCTTCCTTTGAAAAGACAAATCACACCATTTCAGATCTATACCTCCAGGAAAACTGCAATAATACGCATCCCCAAAGCTTCCTGCAGCCACGTTAGGCGTTGGTTTTCTTGGTAAAGTATTTTTCTCTTCTTTAGGTAATGCACAACAGCAAACTGTCCCCTCCAAACCCATACTGGTCAAGTTGGTAGAAGTTTTTATTCAGCCTAGAGTGCAGCACGTTGCTTCTGAAGTGATCTCCTTTTTGTTTCCTTGCTAGTGTTCTGGGAACAGGAGGTTTCAGAGCAAGGATGTGCCTTGTTGCATGTTTCCCAGGGGCCCTCGCGGGGCTTTGTGCAACGCCTAGGCAAGCACTAGGCACAGTTTAGAATTTTTTTTTTTTTTTTTTTTAAATAAGAAAGGAACAGTTCAAACAAACTGTGGAGCCATTCCTACCTGACTCCTTCCCTTAAGTCTGGGGGGAAAAAAGGCTTTCTCTGAAAACTTACATTCATTGTAGACCCCAAGCATAAAAGAAGAAAATGAGTTTTTAAAATTAGAGGAAGATTAGATTAGTAAATTAAAGGTATTTAAACTATGGGGTTTCTAAACAAACAAACAGTATTTTTTGTCTTTTCCACTATGCATCCCCACTATGTTCCCCAGTTGAAAATTCATTAAATTTAAGGAGATTAATCCTCATTAGCGGTTTCATATTCACGTGAGTTACCCTTGCCTTTTTTAAAGTTCTCACCACATTGCTTCCAGTTTCTGCCACTTCTTGGTGAATGCACCTACTACTACATCACTCCCTCTTAGATCTAACTCTTATGTTTGTTAACAGACTGCTGCAGACTACAACCCTCAAAAAGAAAATATAATTTAGCTGGATCAGTGACAGCTGTTCTGAGAGTTTATTCAGACTCTTCTACCTGTGACTCCTTTTTTCCCAGTAGAAAAAGAGATAAATGCATTCTTCTTTAGTTGACCACATAATTATATTCTAACCACAGCAGCAAAGCAGCAATGAGTATGATTCTAAAAAGAAACAAACACTAGGCAAATGAGAGTGGAAAAACTGCAGAAACGGTTCTGATGGCCTGTACAGTCCATACAGGTATTCCCCCGTTCTTCAGAAGTACTGGGAACCATGCAACAGTGAGTGTTGTCCTGAAGACATGGAGATGAAAAGTAATTTAAAAAGAAACAAAGTAAAAGGAAAAAAAACAAACTACCATAACGCAGTCCTGTGAACATGCTGTGCGTCTTCGGACTGCCTTTGGTTCCTCTTCAGTAAGCAGAGGCTTTGATTCAGCAAAAGATTTTGAGTTCGTCAATGCAAAATTACTTAATGCATAAATGTTTCCTGGGTATTGATTCAAATGTGTAGTTAAAATGGGATATGAACGACCTTGTTGGATCAATATTTAGGAAATATAGATATTCAGCAGCTCAGTGTCAAGTCCATAATCCTTACAAACTTCAGTCCCACACTTTGCAATTTCAAGAAATTTTAATATATGAAAATAGTATTGTTTATTCATCAAAGTTTGCAAAAAAACTGCAGTCACTTTAAGTTTTCTTTACAAGTGAAACAACAAAGAATTATAATTTATATAATTTTTTATAACAACCACAGAGGCATTAACATTCTTAAATAATTTTAATCTGGTGGTTTGCAAGGACTTGGCAATAAAGTTTGATTTTCTTCCTAGTTTTCCTTTTACAGCAGGGATAAATAAAGTTTTTTCAAATATTATAGCAGGCTTGTCCTTTGCAACAGATCCACTTTCCAGTTCACAGAAAAGTGAGTCTTATATCCAACAATGCATAACTAAGCAAAACTTAACTGAAGTCCATTCAGCACATTCTGTTCCCAAAGCACAGTGACATAAATGATTAACTTCTGCAGACACACGGAATGCTGTAAGCTATTCTGAGACAAAAGACCTGTAATGCACAGAAGTCGTGACCATCACTTCTGCTGTGCAAAAGCCTGCTTCTGTAAGACAAAGATGGGTATTTCATACTTTCCCAAGACTTTTCTTAATGAAATACCCCACTAACTTCTGCGGTCTCTGCTGATACTCCACAAGCACATCGTGTGAGCTACTAATCTGGTCCCCTTCAAGCCGATTCAGAAGAGTGACGCACACCACAGCAGCTAGAAATTAAAAGATGGCATTAGTTAGGAATGACATTCTGGCACTTCTACAGTGCAAAAGCACAAATATTTGAACAAGCAGGTAGAAGATTAGAAATATGAGAGAAAACAACCCCCCAAAAAGGGTGCACAGTTGCAGAAGATGCTAGGGGACTAGCATGCTGTGGATGATATAAAAAAAAGTTACAAATAGTTTAAGACAAGTGATCGCTACATTAAAAAAGCAAGAGCTCTCAGGCATCTGCAGATCCTTATTGCTATATCATGATTCTTACGTTTTTCTGGAAAGGAATTATATTTCGCAATTACCCAGGACTTGACTGGTAGGAATCAATCAGAGATGCTATTCCAGCAGACAGTTACAGCCCCCTATTATCCACCTTATCCCCAACTCAAATCTCTGTGCTGAAATCCCATCCCTCGGGAACCAGCAGATGAGCTGCTTCGACACTTCTGGATGGCGAGCATGGCAAATACATGAGGATCTCACAGACCTTCTCAGGCCTATCTGCTCCCTTTTGGTAATCAGAGCCTGAAAGGTAAAACCCTTCTTTTCACTCAAGCTGAGCTCTACCATCCCTTTTCTGAACCCGTGACAATTTGCAGAGCACAAGCAGTAACACACATTACAGACCTACGAGGTAGAGACAGCAAAAGGTAACAGGCTCAGCGATAGCATGGGTTGGGTTTTTGATCACTCTCACATCAGTAAGAACGGAGGGTGTTTGATATAACGGTTGGTCTTCTTGCTTATTTTTCTTCATTTCACCCTCCTTGAGTTTAAGGAATTTGGAGAAACACCAGTGTTTTAAATTGGCAAATTCCTTGCCAAGGAAAGTGAGAGACTATAGTTAACATGATAAGTGGAAAGGCACTGTACTACATTATTTGTAATAGCTCCCACCCCCCCCCCAATCTTTACCGAAAATTAGTTAGCTTGTGTAAAAAAATTAAAATCTCATTTTATGATAGGAATGGTTTATTCACAATGCTACTAAAAATCTTTTAATCATTTAAGAATTAAATCAGTAAGTCTACACAAAATGCTTCTATTTTCAATTTGATATGAAAGTATAGAAAGTGATTATAGTTTTATGTATATAAGAATCACCTGACTGATTAAATTAACCAGTTACTTCCTATAAACTTCAAAAACTAACTGAAGAAAAAAAAATAACACTATAGCGTAACTAGATACTTTAACGATTCATGTGCTTGCCACGGGCTGGAACAGCAAACAACAGGACTGATCTGTGCAAGAACCATGTGATGAAGTTTGCATAAATTTTGAATAGATATGACACAAATCAAACCATCATAGCAGCAGAACTATAACCTTCTACGTATAGATAAAACAGTTCTGATATGTGAACACCTCATTTGCAGTTTTTACCACAAACCCCTTGCAATGCAGAAAACTTCCTACAGCATCAATAAACTGACTTTAAGTTAGTTTACCTTTGACACCACTGAGACTACACATTGCAGCAAATACGGAAGACTCCATCTCGATGTTTCTGACACCAGAATCATAAGCTTCCTTCAAATACTGCAGCTTCTCTTCTTCATTATATACGCAGATTGCACCATCCAACCTGCCCTGCCCTACAAACGACATTTTGCACAAACTTTCAGTGATGAAGTCACAGAACAAATTCAGTTTCTAAAACACCCAATTACTGCAGTTTCCTCTATACAGTGTCCAGCTTTTACTAGTACTCTTCATTTTCACGTGCAAGACAGATAGGACAAACTGATTCTCAGCTATCGCTAGAGCTTCTATATATTACTTGTAGTTTTTATAAAGTGAATCACTGTAATGTACTTGGTCTTCTCCAGCTTAAATTCTCAAATTCATAAATGGGAAAAGGTAAGTAGTAGTTTTTAGCATGCGGGGCATATGTCAAAATTCAGCAACAAACTTTGAGCTGTATGGAGTGCCACATTTTTCCTATGTTTAATCATTGTCTACAAAAACTGCCAGGCTTGAAAATGCCTTCCTGATGCTACCTTAAAAGGTGGAACATTTTACTACTTACAGACTCTTTAAAGTAAAAGATGAAGAGTCTCTTATGCTGACTAGGCAATACTATTACCATTTATTGAGAAAATTAGTTTATTCAAATTATTCAAGACTAACACCTACAGATAAAACAGCAGCAGGTTATGTACAGTAAAGTTAAATTACAGTGTTTTACTCAGTATTTTTTTTTGCAGATGTACTCCTAATTAATGCCCTTGAGCCTGTTCTCAGTGAGTTGAAAACATTCCTGACACTTCTTTTTAGTGTAGCTTGCACCTGTGATTGCTGTCTGAGGAGATACACAAAATGACAGCTTCTGACCAAGCTTGAGCACTATTATGAAGATCACGCGTTCCCCTCTGCATTGCACCCTTTGTCACCTATCCAGTAACAGCCAGAGAAAGTAGTATCAGGTGCCACCTACACTTGCTCTCGCATGATGTGAAAGATGTTTGTCAACATACTTGGGAGATCAGAAAAGCACCTGAATGTCTATATGTTTGTCCAAAGTAAGCCGTGGAAGTTATCCTCTCCTATGTAGCAGCACTGACACGACTCAGCAAAATATTGTCTTCAGTTGTCTGATCACTGCTTTGCTCAAAAAGTGCATGGGAAACAAGTTTCAACACTTAGAAAAGTTTCACTTTCGATATTCCACCAGTGGGGGAAAAAAAAACCAAACAAACACAACTAAAACTGAAACTGCCACAAATAATTCTTATTCCTCTAATCCTCTAGGATGCCTCAGTAAATCACAGAAATTTAGTGACAAACATACCTAACTGACGAGTATGTGAAAAGTGTATAGCAGACTACATGTACTTCAGAGGAGCTATTAGAGCTGGGGGGAAACAAACCTCCAGAAAATTAAAACTTCAATACAGGGAACTGCTGAGCACAATGCTTGATTTAGATATATGAAAAACAGGTTCATTAAGGTAGACAAGACAGCTCAAAGTAGGGAATGCCCTCTGTTCAGTGAACTGGAACCTTAATCTTAAAATATTCTTCAATATTTATCTGTTGCTGCTTACCAATATACTTCTGTTAGTCTGCTGTCAGCCTTACCTTCATAGAAATCCAAAGTGCACATAGTGTTTCCAATGACTGTATTGAATTGGTTGATTTCTTTACTGCACTGCATCAGTTCCTTAGCTAGCTCTTCATCTAGGTTTGTACTGCGAATTACAGTCTTTCCCAGAATAACCTGCTCAAACTGAGGTTTGAAGGTGGCATCTACAGACTGCCTCGTTATAACCACTGAGCCTGGCTCCAGACCTGCAGGAAAAAAAACAAAAAAAAAAACAAAAAAAAAAACAAAACACAGATAAAGCTTCACAATGTGGTTAATACTTGACCAAACTGTGCTTCTTTTAAAGATGGCAATTTTGCCCCTGAATTCACAAAGAGATTTTTTTGTGCATGCCTAGCTGCTTCAGTTTATTACTATAAATAATTTTTAAAAGAACTAAAGTTTTACTTTTCCACTGCATATTCTGTCTTATCGCACACTTCCCACACAGGACAGGAAGATCCTTCTCTTTGTCAGATCTTCTAAGTGCATTTTCTCTATCCAGAGAGGCAGATACTGCCTTTTCTTTCAAAATTATGGAAGCAAAATGATTCCTCTCCTGTGCAAAACTGTTCTGATTATCAATCACTTACTTGCAGAGAGATGCTTTACTCTCTTACAAAGATGCTTTGGTTTGAAGAAAAAAAGAAATCAAGAGGGGAAATACCTATTCCACCGGAGGTGCCAATGCGAATAATGGTTATGTTGGAACACTTAGCATGATATAACAGTTTGATCAGCTCGTGCAACATGATTGAAATAGAAGGAATGCCCATACCATGCTGAAACGAAAGCAGAAATTAATATTTGATATTCACATAGACAATGCTGAATATATACAGAAGAAGGAGCTGGACAATATCTCTTTCCTGGTATTTTTTTTCCAAATGTCACTTAACTCACTCCCACAAAATCCCTAACTTAGGGGCCTACTGAAAGGCTACTGCAGGCAAACAGAAAGACTCCCACTGCATTTGGTGGGCTACAGATGAAGTACAGTATTTCTAAAAATCATGAATTATAAAATATTTACATTCTCAAAAGTATAAGCACTGTCTTTTCACAAACGCACTTCATCACAGAACTTTTCTTAAACACAAGAAAAAGCCCACTGTGATTTTTTACCAACCTGAAGTGCTAGTGAACAGTTAAGCTAAAATTTTTCAGAACACAGACACCGGTTTATTCATGAAGTTCAGCAAACATAAGTCCACCTCAACTTGCGTGACAATGCAATAATTACAACTCAAATGAAAGGGTGTAGCATGATACTACAGTTATGCCATTGCAACTGCAGTATGTAATTGTATCTACAAATCAAAGGCATGAGGTTTTACAATGCACACATGAGTTGGCTGCACAAGTCCCATGGAACGCTACTCTTAAGCTATGGTAGCACATTTCACAATGCCATCGTAGACACTTAGCTATGGATGCGACACAGCCATTTTTTCCAATACCCCACATGCACTGAGTCACCTTTTTTCACACACTGTTCAGGATACAGAACAGAAACGAGGCAACAGCAAGTCTGCTCAAAGATTTGTAAGGCCATTCTTGCAATGCATCTCAGTGGTACACTGAGGAAAATTGAGGCAAGAAAGGAATGAAGGTCTCAGAGATTTGCCGTTTGAAAAGAACGGGCTAAAAAGGAATTCATAATTAGTTGACTGCACTGTTTTGAGCATGGCTGATGCAATCTTGAAAACCTGACTCTACTAAGCACTCAAAAGAAATGCGCATTCAAATTTTCTACTTTGAACAGCATCACTGAACTGTGTCCCGTATCTGATTAAGTGGGGTACTTACACTGACTGACAAAACAGGTCCCACTTTGTACATTGCGTAACGATCAGTTCCTGCACAGATGTTAGGGTAGTCGTAACCAGGGCTCCCAAGCCCCAGCTCTTCAGCTATGTAGGCGATAAAAGCTTTCATCCGTGAAGGACTTCCTCCAACACACACAAACTGGCGTGGACAGTATTGAACAAAACAAAATCAATTGCACGATTTGGTATATCAAAGAACATGCAAAGATCAACACAAGATGCAAATACCTTCCATTAACACAAAGCTGTTCCCAGATGTGGTTCTTCTCATAATCATTCTAAAAGGCCATGACGAACAACTATGCAAAAAAACCCAACACCTTTGCATGTAGCACTCAAGTTCCTTCATCCCGTTTACACTAGTAGAAGACAAATATTGACCTGAAGGCCCCCAGAAGAGAGTTCTACCTGAACAGAGACTGCAGCATTTGTCTTTCTACTGGATGGAAAGAGAAAGACACAAACATTTATCCCTGATTTTGCCTGATATTGAAAGTGACAAGAACACACAAAATCTTATCCCCTTTCCATTCATCCCTCAACTGACAGTATGCTAACATATTTAGTCTTCTTTTGAAGACGGCTACACATCCACCTTCTGCAGAAAAGCTTAGGCTTGCTGAACAAAATGAAGCTTCTTACCTTTACATCTCCAAACAATGCTGGGAAATCATGGGTACCAGTCCCAAGAGCAAAATGGTACAGGATGTCTTCTTTCATTTTCTCCAGGTGAGGGTTGCAGAGATGGATAAAATTCTCTCTGTCAGGACAGCAGCATTGTGAAACACATAGAAACATAGCATCGTTTATGCTGGAAGGGACCTTCAAAGGTCATCTATTCCAAGCCCTTTGCAATGAGCAGGGGCATCCACCACTAGATCAGGTTGCTCAGAGCCCCATCCAACCCGACCTTGAATGGTTCCAGGGATGGGGCATCCACCACTGCTTTGGGCAACCTGTTCCACCCCCAATGTAAAAAATTTCTTCCTTATATCTAGTTTAAATCTGTCCCCTTTTAGTTTAAAACAATTACCCCTTGTCCTATCGCAACAGGCCTCGCTAAAAAGTTTGTCCCCATCTTTCTCATAAGCCCCCTTAAAGTACTGGAAGGCCGCAGTAAGGTCTCCCTGGACCCTTCTCTTCTCCAGGCTGAACAACCCTAACTCTCTCAGCCTGCCCTCACAGGAGAGGTGCATAGAGCATATACAAAAGCCTACATAGAACGGATGTGAATTTTGCAAAGTCAAGCAGTAAATGCTGGGAAATGCCACACCTAAGCATAGCTGCACTATCTTATTTTGGGCCCTCATGTATTACATTAAGGAAATCCTGAATTTCCTGATCATCTTACATCTCGTAATAAGTCACATGTGATATTCAACATTCCATTCATTGTACAGGATGAAATTGCTGAAGAAAAGCCCAGATGGTAGCATGCATTTGCAACAGTGCAACCTATATCCTAAACAGTATTAAAGCTATGAACCAGGGTGGGTCTTTACAGTGAGCATAACAATGGGAGCAGAACCAGGAAATGTTCACCAGACCACCTTACTACACAGACAATCTACAGTGAAGCTCAAAAGCAAAATTGGCCTCTGTGTTTTGACTGACCCTCTTAGTCACTTGAGAGGGGTGGGAACATTTGGGCTTTGCAGACAGGCCCAAAGGGAGTTTCTGGCAATCTGGCTCATTGTGCCTCTGTGTCATCCAGCCAGAAGGAAGAAACTCTGTAGCATGAGACTGATAATAACAGTACAGACGATCTGAAGTAGGAGAGGAAAGAAGCAAATGGAAATCTAAAGCAAAGAATAAAACAAAGGAGAGAAAAAAAAATGCAAGAAAAAGGGAACGAGAAGAAAAGGTAAAAAGAATTCACTTCCTCTTAAGTTGCTTCCTGTAAGGAAGTGATACAGCTTAAAAAAAAAAAAAAAAAAGAAAATCTTTCTTAAGAACCAGGAAACTACAAGGCAAGGAGAGAAACTGAACTACTTAGCATGTGGGATCGTCTTAATGGAAAATGTCGTAGTGGACTTACTAAGCAAGCTGAATGACTCAAAATGTCTGCCTTCTGTGCTTGATATTTTACGTTCAATTGAAACAGGTAGGAAAGACTAGTCAATAATCACAAGCTTAAGCTAAATACTGGCCAATACTTCAAAGCAGTGTCTGAGAGGTTAAATCAAGCAATGAGTATCTCCCAGACACAAGAAGATGACTTAATAGCTTCATGAAGGCTCACTGCACTCACAGCACAGCTCAGCAAATTCAAACTGCTTCGTCAGAGGAGGCAAACAAAAGAGTCTGCCTGGAGTTTATGCAAAAAATTGTTTGCAGGAACAACTCTGAAGCCTAAACATAGGCGTTGAGTGCTATTTCAGATGTTTTAGGTTATCTTGTCTGTTTTCTAATGCCTCTCCGGAAGGGCAGTGCTTTTCTGTAGGTCCTACATCTTATCTGCCAATACTGTGCAGCATGTATTGGTTACCTTATGAAGCCTAAAGTGGCCTAGATGCCCATACTGAGGTCACTGAACTGTTCCTCAGGAAGCAAAGAAAATAGTTACAGCGCCAATATTATATCAATTGCTTTTGTTCTTGAAATTCTCTCCCTAATGTCACTAACTATTCCTGAGCAGCTGCGCAGCCAAAGAGGTACCATCCCAATCCACCCTGTTTGTCCCTGCCCACCACAGACTGCCACCTTCAGCAACTGAAAAAGCAGCCTGACAACGCGGGTGGTTTGTTCACTCCTCCAGTGGCAGTTCCTTTCCATCTCCCATGTGCCCCTTTTGCCTCTCTTCATACAAATGCCGCCTGATGCAGAACCAAAGGCCTTGGTTGCCTTTCTTCTTCCCTCTGAGAGACCTGTTTGACTCCAGGGGAAATAAAGAGCAGGTTTATGGCTCTTCAGAAAGGCACAGGAGTCCAGGAGTTTTCCAGCTCACGTCAGCAGAATTCCCAGGCTGCCTCCTGTGAATTATTCCTGTTCAGTTTTGTGGGACTCTCTACCCATATTTAATGGGTCACGCAGATCAAACAGCTGGCTGTGCTGATGTTTACTGGAATTGCTTTTATATACAAGTAGGCTCTGACTTGAAAACACTTTACAATTTGTTCTCAGGTAAGCAAAAACTATTTCCTTCTTTATGAGAATGACAGCGATAAAAGCTTCTCTCCAGGAAATAAACTGCAAAAAGGCAAGGCCCCTATTAAAAGTACAGCGAAATTCATGCGGTATGTGGCAACACCACTGCCCTCACGCCTGGCCTAAATACAGTTTCCTTCTTCAGCAGTCTCTGTATTTCACCTTTTTCCATCTCACACACTGCCAGCAACACTCTTCAGCCCACTGCAGCTAGGGGCTGTTACCAGCTTGTACTCGTTCTCTGCCCACCCAGATCTAATTGCAGACTTGGACCCTGAGGTAAAATGGGCAATAAAAGTGAGCACATTACTATGTGTACATAGCACGAACGCCATGGATTTACAGTAGAGGCAAAGTTTGCCTGATAAAAATCTGTGGCTTGTAACTCTAAGGAGCAGATAATTTATTCCCCTCACACTGTTGTAAAGCACCTGCAACTTCTGGGGGTTTAAACAAAGCATGAACATCTAATTATCTATCTAATATCTATCATTAATATCTAACAACTAACCATGCATGTATGGTTTTACTAAATTAAGCTTGAAGTAAGGATTACAGAAACAGACTGAAACATTTGTTCAAACTCTCGAAGCAGGTAGGTCTGACCACACACAGCAACCAAAGTCAACACTTCAACAGCTCACAGGATTAAAAATAAATAAAAGCATCACCTATGCTTGGAGAAATTCACTGTCGTGACAAATGAAAATGGCTAGTCAGCAAAGCTCTCTGCGTAGATGTGGTTAAAGCAGATAAAGACTCCATTTGTCAAAACCCCTTCTACTAGATATTTGATGTTACAATCAATATTTGTACCATAAACTTTATCTTTAAATACACACGTAATAAGTTCGGGGAGGAAGGTAAGTGTAAACTTCAACAAGATAATTAATTTCTGAATCTTACTTTGAAGACTGTTCATCATCAGTTTTCTTCTCATTTGAGACACCAGGAGCCATGTTTGACTATACCTACAATTAAATTTTAAAAGTTAGACATAAGTGCATCAGAATAGTCCCATCTGTAAAGCTAGCATCATTAACAGTGATAGAAACTTTCTATTTAGATAACACTGTCATGGATATTAAACTCTCAGAACAAGCCAGCCGCATTACAGCTTTTATAACTGTAGCAAAACAAGAATCTCCAACATTTTATGGATGAACATCACCACTTTCAAACCACTGAAGCTCAGACTAACTCCTTGCTAACACAACCCCCATCTGTTCCATGGTACATGGAACTCCTGGCTCAGGGGCCAGAGAGGGGTAAGGCTCAAAGCTAACTGACTAATCCTCTTTCTTCCATACCTGCTGCAGCAACAGTGACTGCTGTGCAGCTTCAGCCCCCTTTAGCTTCTGGCTCCAGGTCTCCAAAGCTCACTTCTAACTGTCATATGCCTGAAACCTGAGTCCAGGAAGCATCTTACTCATAATATCCTCTTCATTAAACTCCTCCCACTGACCTTAAGAGCATTTCTATCTGCCCCAGCCTATGGGCGACGAAGACTAAACCAAACACGACTCCAAAAAGTCACAGCACTCTAGTTTATCATCCCTCTTGAATATCTGTCTTCCTAATCCATTACCCTAACCTATACCAAAAAAAATTTCTGCTTTCTGCATTCTCCTTCACATTTAAATAGGGAAACCTACCACTGAGGCTTTGGTGCTGTGTCTTGGTTTTGGTTAAGCCAGAAACAATTCTCTTTTAGTGAATTTTTCTTACAGCTAAGTTCTTCTAAGTAACTGCATTTTTCTGAAGCTGGCTGCGTATTTTACAGACAGTGTCCACTCCAAAGCTGGTAACACCTAATGTTTATAGATACACTGAGCTAACGGTAGGAAGGGAATGCAGAAAAAGGCCCCCGTTCATAATTATTACTATAGCAGCCAAGGCCACCGACAGATCTCTTAGGTCCCACAAGTGAGGAGTCACAAAGGGTTGCACTTGCAGGGAGGGGCGGACAGGACAGGTGACCCAATATTGACCAGCGAGGTATTCCATGCCATGCACGTCATACTCAGTTTAAAGCTGGGGGATCACAAGGGTCTCGCTCTCTTCGTCCATGGCCGGCTGCCGAAGAGGACCCTGCTCGTTGTCCTGCCTGCCATCCTGATCCAGATCCTGATCCGTGCATTCCTGAGTCCAGTTCCTGCCCACTGCCAAGGCCAGTCCGGGACTGCCTGGTGCCAGCACCCCGGCACCCAACTCCGGGAAACTCCGTATCGGTTTTGTATATTTTGCATTATTTCTCTTACTGTTCATACTATTAGTATTATTAGTAAAACTTTTCATATTCATTTTGTAAGTGTCTCTCCCTTTTCCTCCTTTTCCCTTCCTCTGGTAGGAGGGTGGGGGTTGCAGAGAGCATCTGTCACTCTGTTTATTGACGCCCTGCTTTAACCAGTGACATGCTGATACAATGGCAGAATTATAAAATGATTCATTTGCTATTATTTTCAGAAGTGACTAAGGCTACATGCCGAAGTTGGTACTTTCTGGGAATGTCCTTACAGGAAGTATTGAATCACAAAGTTTTGCTCTACCCTCCCTTACAAAGGGCCTGACAGCACACAGATTATTATAACAGAGGCAGGACTGTAACCCTTAAAAACTCCAGGATTACACTACAGGAAATAGAAAGAAATCAATCTTGCAATAGCATTACAGAACGCATGAATTTTGAAAGAACTGAAGAACCAAATGAAATAAACCTGAAGTCTGCCTGTTAAAAGCCACTGAATAATGGAAATGTATTAAAATTTGTAAAGATGATCAGTTTTTTCATTTAAAATATTAAAATACTAAATAGACCTAAACTTCACATGTAGTAGATGTACTAAACGTTTACTAGAATCTACGCTCAAGGAGGTAAAGTACAGAAGTCACATTTAGAATCAATTATACATCCTTATGGTCAGAGGATTAGAGTCAACTACTCCAGCGTGCCGCTACTACACCATGTACTTTCTGGGGAAAACGCGTTATTTTTTTCCAAGAAAACTACAGTGCCGTGAGTCCTAATAACACGGAGTCAGGAGATCAGAAAAAGGAACAGCAAAGTGATTTTTATGTACCTAAGACAATAAACGGCTGCAAATAAACCAAGGATATTCATCCAGCTGCTGTTCGCGGTATTAAGCAACCATGTGATTTTTAACAGTGTTCTTTGTTCTGCAACCCCCTAACTAACGACGTGCTTCAAAAAACTGAGAACAAAGTTCTGGCAGTCCAAAGGTCCAGAGCACCCCCTCCAGCAGTGCCCAACAGGAGATGCCTTGGCAGGGACAGAAACCAGGAGCCAGCAGCGAGCAGCTTGCCCGTGGCAGACCCCGCCGGCAACCAGGCGCTGGCTGATGAACACAAAGCCACAAAACTCTCACGCTGTCTAAACAAATGGAATTTTTTTATTGCTGCATCAAGCTTTAGTGGTCTTCCTCAGCCAAAGATAAAACCGATGGACAAGGGTAATGTGCTCCCAGCAGCACTCAGCTCAAGCAAGGCCACGGCCCACTTCAACCTGCGTGCGAATCCTCTGAGCGATGGTTTAAACCCGCGCAGAACCCGCTACCGTTACCTTCTACTTATGCATCCCCTGCTCCCTCCTTTTTCTCAAAGGAAAACCTCAGTCAGCAGCATCCGCGAAGTACAGCTCCGGTCTGGCGTTGATCCGTCACCAGAAAAACCGAAGTCACCGCAAAACCGATGTCCACAGGGTGGCCCCCCCCTCGGGCCCCGGCAGGCAGCCCCCGCGGCTGACCGACGCTGCCCGCCACCGCCAGCCGCCCGCCCCGGCCCCGCTTCCCTCCCCGGGCCGAGCCCACGTCTCCCCGCTGCGGGCACCTCAACGAGGACGGCGGGCTGCAGGGCCCCCCTCCCGCCTGGGCCTCCCGTGC
>Ga0065711_1030206_pt1 | contig 33305 bp, 16 predicted proteins | sample Hoacrofraction12_FD_59098 | JGI IMG/M metagenome (GOLD analysis project Ga0065711, IMG submission 59098) | Hoatzin crop microbial communities from Cojedes, Venezuela - Epithelial fraction 12 v2 (version 2) | ecosystem: Host-associated > Birds > Digestive system > Esophagus > Crop | place...
GAGGAGTGGAGAGGAGAGGAGAGGAGAGGAGAGGAGAGGAGAGGAGAAAAAAACGATGGGAGGAGAAGGGAACGTAAAAAAATCAGCTCTCACAATTCTCTTACATTGTAAGGATGAATCATCAGTAAAGAGAGTGAAATATCCTGATTTGCAAACAGAAACAGTTGTAGAGAAAGTCTTAAGATTGCACAGTTACCTAAGTGAAAAGAATGAATGATTGAAGATTGCAGATGAAAAATCCAAAACTATTTGCAAGTGTATTATTGATGAACTGTGATAGAAGAATATTATATGAGCCAAATGGTTAGACAGTAGAAGAAGTGGAAATGGAGACAGTAAAACCCAATCAGGTTTGTCATCAAGGATGATAATACTGCTGGCTTCAATGCAACTGGGAATCCACCCACAGACATTTCTGAAACCCCTCATAGGGAAATAAGAGCACAAGCATAAGAAAATCTTTTTTAAATGATTGCCCAGTTATGTCAGGAATGTTAACCACTGCAAAACAGGACAAATACATGCAGCAGATACATTAAAAAAAAAAAGAAGAAAATGTTTGAAAAGGAGACTAGACCTCCTAAACTGAAATAAAATCAGTAATACACTCAACAACTTGCGAGCTGTCTTGGCAAGAGCGGACAAAGTGGAGCAGTGCTGACCAGATCAAAGTGCAGAAGAAAATTTTTAAAGACCGGTGCTAGGAGTTAGTGCATACGTGGAAGTTAATTAGCAATATAGGACTGGGTAATTATCAACTGAAATCATATTTTATGTCAAAAAATGGAGATACACACAAGTTCTGAATGCATGCTTGTGTGTTTGCGTTCACACTGAAAAGAAATGCAATTAACAAATGAGATTTCAAGGAGAAAAAGTTCATATGGACCTGAAATGTGACTTGAAGAACACGACGCAGTCACAGGATTTCAAAATCCCGATGTCTCAGACTAGAGCGGACAGTGATTCCCAAGGTGCTAACTATACTCCTGCACAATCAGTTGGGTGTTTTTAGCCACTTCTGGACCCCAGTTTATCAATATATTTGTGCTAGGGATCTTTTAAACCATGCCTTTAAATGGGGTAAATTTATGTTCTTCGGGTTTTGTTAACTTACTGCATTGCTTGTTCATTTAATATTACTTTGTATTAGGGGTCTTGCTGATCAGTCATGTCGTGATTAAGATATTATTTGAAGGATTTGGGTTTGTATTTTATTGTACTTAATAACTCGAATTAAGCCTAACTGTGAAAAACAAAAAGCAAATGTCATAGCAGAGTAAATTTGAACAGTCTATGGAAAGTCCAAAAACTGGCTTAGCAGCCAGTGGATCAGAGTTAATGTTCAATCAGTTAAGTCAAAGGTACTTGAGATTGCTCAGCACTTTTTATGATTGACTTTCAAAAAACCAAATCACATGTACTTCAGGATGACTCATACCCTGCTTCTTTCTTTTCCATTAGTTTCTGGGTTTATTACCTTTAATGTTTCTTCTCCTTGGGAATCGCTTGATTTGAAGCTAATACAGAAGTGTTTTGAATCTGTAAGTGTAGGGTTTTGACAGCAGTGCACCAGTAGATTAAAATCGGGAGCTGTTCTGTTCCACATGTCTGTGACCCTCTCTGGCTTATGCTCCCACTCTTGAGGTGAAAACATTTGATTTGCCCATGAATCAGCTCCTGATCCATCAATTTTCAATTCCCCATATTAAAGTAAACCAAATCTGAATTGGTCTTTTGTCATTTAATGAGCGACACTCAGCTCATTCATGGGTGCATGTATGTTCTTGCCTGAGAGATGTCATGGCAAGGCTGGGGCAGACACCAGTGGCCCATCATTACATCAGTCACTTGATTTTAATCTTCTGCTGCAGATCTGTCAAACCTGAAGTTGCCCTGCAAGGCTGTTGGGCTTGCTAAATGTGTGCCTTGCTGTGCATGGGTCACACCTATGGGAGGTGGTTTGATTAAAGGAATGGGGCGGGAGGTGGGGTAGAGTCTGTACTTTGGACTCCACCTAAATAGACACTTTTGCTCCATTAAATCTTCTGTGGGTGGATAAACACTAAGCTCAGGCAAGTCTGAAATCAGACCTCAGAAGTTATTTTATCGTAACTTCTCCCCAAAGAGTTGAGCAAGCACAGATCCTTTAAAAGGAAATCAGGACATATGTATGCAGCCAGCATCTGCCCATGGTTACCTTCCAGGCTGGTCACAGGATAAGTTGAAACTGAGGCGATGTGCACTTTATGATGACAGTACAAGGCATGGGAGCTCCAATCTAGACAGGCTGGCCTCCAGAGGTGGTCAGTGTCTGAGAAGGGAGATGATGCTTTCCTGGATGTCATCTACATAGGCGGGACTGGTGCTGCTAAGAAGATGTAGGAATACAGCAACAGATGCAGGGACACCTTCCACTAGACCAGGTTGCTCAAAGCCCTGTGCAACCTGGCCTTGAACACTTCCAGGGATGGGGCAGAGACAACTTCTCTGGGCAATCTGCTGCTGTGCCTCACCACCCTCATAGTAAAGAATTTCTTCCTTAGATCTGATCTAAATCTACCCACTTTCAGCTTGAAGCTGATGAAGGGAAGGCAGCAGTAGATGGAGGCACTTATACCCTCTTGGACATCTAGAGCCACTCAGAAACACTTTCTCAGTGGTCCATTTGTGCGTGGACACTCGAGCTATAACTGAAATTAAGTGGTGGAATTTAGAGCAGATTATAGTGTTGAAGTGATGGAAGGAACACTTGAAAGTTGTTCTGCTTTATGTCTGTAGCACAGCCAAGGGAATGCTTGATTACTGGCGCAAGGGAGTGTGAAAAATTAAGGAAGGGAATTACTTGAATCCGTTCAGCTTCTATCAGAGCTGTGAGCTGGAGCTATGCAGAGCTCACTGGTTATCGCTATGCATCTTCTGCTCTGGTAACATAGACTTTCTGAAATCAGTTAAAAATGGCTGCAATTAGAAAACTTTGTCTTTGACAAGTGTTTTGGTTTTAAAGATATTCTCTATAAACATTAGGCTTCTGGCTTAATACTCAAGGCCTGGTTAAAAACTGCAAAAAGTGTAGTGTGAGTGCCTGTGGGGAATGTATTTGAATTTGTAGACTTGTTCACATTTTAATTAAAATTCAAATGATTGCTTCGTGCTTTGAGTTATACTCTGCAAATGCTGGAGGAGCTAAAACAGTATATTCTCAGATGCAGATGTCAGTGGTTTAACCAAAGCAGCAGAAACTCCTGGTCATATCACACATGAGTGTGCAAAAGTAGGCCAAGGTGGAGTTCATAAACACCAATCAAACAAATGGCTACAGCAAATATAACCGTGTGAGAAGACATCAAGAAACTCCTAAACCAGAGAGGAAATATATAAAAAAGGAAAATAACTGTTTGCCTTGAAATACATTCATCTTCTCTTTTTCCTTCTTGGAGGAAAAAATGGTGGTGGTAGGTGGGATCAGTCATTTCCTCGATGCAACCCCATTTCTCTACAGAGAGTGAAGACCTGATTGCCAGCTTGAACTAAAATAGGGTGTTTCCTTTGTTCATGTTTCCGAGCCTTTCTCTAGCCATTACTCTTTTTTTCTGCCAGGTTCACTGCTTCCTGCGGTTGCTCTCTGCTTGATGTTTCCGACTGTTTCTCTTTTGCGTATCACAGGTGGCTTCTGCTTCCGGAAATGCACAGGTATTTCCACCTAATGGTACCCTCCTTCCCAACTTCCCCAGTTTCAGTTCCTGGGTGAGCTCTGTTTTGACCTGTGGCTTCATTTCATTCCTCTTACTCCAGAGAGAGGCATCACTGCTCCTGTGTTTGTAGGAGAACTTGTGAAGGTCAGTAACCAGTTGCATCAACTTCAAATATGTGTCATCCCAACATCCATTATGCTCTTGTATTATATTCACAAGCACTAAATGGTGATATAGGTATTTAACAGGCTCCTGTAAATTTCAAACTTGTATATATTCAGCATATAAATTATCCTATTTCCTTCCTTATTTTGGAAAAGGTCCCATTTAATTGAAAAACAAGGCTTTCCTATTGCTTTTTATGATACTTTATAGAATTTTCTATCGTCTCAGACACAATTTTATACTACATGCCATAGGCTGGTTGAAAACATAACCATAGCATGGTCATTTTATGTTGAATTCTGTATTCATTTCTGTTACACCTAATTACATTTCTGTGATACTATATTGAAGTTATCCCTAGACTTCCATGCATTTTTTCCTAGGTAAATTACAATAAACATTTTAAAAAGTCAAAGAAATACCTAAATAGTGGTACCGAATTCCTGAGAAATTTTGTGCTTCTTGATTGTGTCTCAAAATTAAAGTTTGCTTCTGTTTGCATTTAGATTTCTAACCTAGTGCTTGGACTTCAGAGGAGAATAAAGATTTTTTTGCTTAAAGAATCTGTTTATATTAGGTTACTTGCTTAAGTATCCTTGTCAATCATTTCATTCTACAAAAATTTAAGTTACATTTTTCACGATATGTATTTTAGAAAAAAGTTGGTCTTCCTCCAGTATATCACTTAAGCACATGCTTAGCTTTAAGAGCCTGAATGGTCTCATTGGACTCAAACTGAGAGACTACTTAAGAAGTTCAATGACATAGTGAGGAACAGCTGCTGGAAACTATTTCAGCTCTGATAACAACAGCAAGGACTTGAGCCTATAGGTCTTTCACATTTAGAACTCCTACCAAAGTCAGGGGAAATCTTCATGAAGCAGAGAAGTGTAATAGTGTAATTATTCATCTGCTGGAAGATGGCATATTATTCTATCACCTATTGAAATAAAATTGGTACCTTTACAAGTTTCTGTCTCAACAATTTTGAAAGCAGTAAAATATGTGCAGGAATTGTTAAGTATTTTTTTCTTTTCTGAATCTTAAAATTTTGTCCTTAAAAGTTTACAGCAAGTCACTAGGGAAATAGTTCTCCACTGCAATGGTATCCGTCTTCCCACAGAGTGTTTTTCTAAGAAAAATTCAGGGAATTATATTAGTGACAAACCACTAAATAGAATTCAAATGTCGCAATTCGCTTTTATTTTAAGAATTTTAGCTGACAGTAAACCAAAGCATTTTGCATTGTGACTGAACAGCAGTGCAACATGGTGAGTTTCAAGTGAGCTGCTTGTCTGCTGGCTCGGTCTGGAGAAAAGAGACTCTTAAAGTACACCTGGAAAATGTGAATAACGCTGATACCTCTCACTCATTCACCTGATGATTATTTTTAGAAATGTCTGATCCTGCTAAACACTTGTCCTTTAGCCTCCATCTTGAGAGGATTTGTGCACATATTTAGCTTTGAGTATGTGAGTCCAAAGTGCACCCATATTCTGGCTCCAACATCTTGGCACAGAGCTGCTCCAGCCTGGAAACTAGGTGGCTCAGCTCCACTTTAAATCTTTGGGTCTGCTCCACTTGACATGTTCTAAGTGTTGTGCTTTTGAAAGGTGCCAGATCAGTGGCCCGCAAGGCTGAAGTCTTCTATATATTCACACAATGGCAAAGACACAGGCAATAGGCTCCATCCCTGGAAGTGTTCAAGGCCAGGTTGGATGGAGCTTTGAGCAACCTGGTCTAGCGGAAGGTGTCCCTGCCCATGGCAGGGGGGTTGGAACTAGATGATCTTTAAAGTCGCTTCCAACCCAAACCATTGTATGATTTGACGATTCTGTGAACAGCAACACAAGATTTATTACACATCTTAGCAAACAATGCTCCACAGGTGCTTCAACCGTCAGGTCATTCAGCTTGATCCAAAGAGTCAAGAGCCTTGATTCTTCAGCTAAGGCTGAGCAGCCTACTAATTTAGTGGATGTTATACTCCATAAAGAGCTGCCTAGACCAGATAGCACTTATTTTGAATGAAAGGTAATACAAGTTCAACAAAATGTTACACTAGAGTCCAGACTACTCAAAACAATCAAGAACAAGTCAAGTGTCTTTCCAAAACCCAGCCCACACTGTAGCCCTCCCTTGCTGAAAGGCTGTCGGTGCTGCTCGGCAGTCAGCAAGTTATTGCACTGAGAGAGAATTTCAAAATCAAAGACCATCCTGATCTTAAAATGTCAAAACACCTGCTCTTCCAGTGTCAGGAGGCCACTGATGAGCCACAAATGACATTTTTAATTATGTACGGATTACTATATGGGAAGTTTAAATCACCTGTGTCAAATTTTTGGTGTAAGCTTATAAAACAGTGAGTGCTTAGTTTGCCAAAGCACGCAGGAATCTTACTTTTTAAAACAAGTTGCTGGTAATACTCAGCAGCAAGAGACCCAGCAGTTCCTTGCTGTCCTTTCTGTGACAAGCAGGGTATTGATCCCCAACATCTCCACTGTCTCAGTCAGCCTCTATTTTTGATGTATGACATTTTGAAAAGTAGTAACACTAGACCAAAAGCAGGTAGGGTAGTTGATTTCCTCTGATGATCCCTTCTGATATTGTTTGAAGGACAGAAATGCTTATGGACATAGGATTATTAGTACAGTGCTGCATGTAGAAGACTTAGCCTTTAATGCCAATGTGCAGACAGAACCTGTGTCCCCTTAGGTTCTACCTGACTTTTGCTGATCAGGTTTATCTGATACTTAAATCATCCTTACAGCCTTTGCTGGCCCGCTGCATTATACTGTTTTATTGAAAGCAAGCAGTAAACCCAAACTCTGGCTTGGGATGCTCAGGTTTGTCATTGGGAAGCAATTTGTCACCAAGAAAGTATTGCAGCGGTGGGAGAGGTTACCCAGGGAAATCAGAGTTTAGCCCATCCTTGGGGATTTTCAGCAGCTGGCTGGAAAAAGTCACACCTGACCTGATCTCGAGTTGACAGCCCTGTTTCAAGTGAGAGGCTGCACTAGAAAATGTCCATAAATTCATAGAATCATAAAATCATGGAATGGTAAAGGTTGGAAGGGACCTTAAACATCATCTGGTTTCAACCCCCCCGCCATGGGCAGGGACACCTTCCACTAGACCAGGTTGCTCAAAGCTCCATCCAACCTGGCCTTGAACACTTCCAGGGAGGGGCAGCCACAGCTTCTCTGGGCAACCTGTTCCAATTCCTTCCAACCAACAGGACGTATTTGCCCTTTTTGCTATGTTCTTAGGATTACTAATATTAACATTCTGCTTTGAAAAAGAAAAGCAATTGCTAAACCTGGATATTTAAACTGAAGAGAACGAATACTGATTTTATTTCTGGTATATTAAAATGAAAATATACATGGCCTCAGAGAGCTACAATGGGAATGTCTCCCTCCTCACCAGCCCGCAGAGGTTTGCACATATGGTAGCCCACTTTGCACTGCTCGGAAACTGTATCACAACATTTGCAAAAAGTGATTTGTGTTTTGGGACGGTAATTCGTTTTTTAGAAACTTTCTTTTTATTGACTGCTAGAGATGGGCTGAAGTCAGTTGTGTCTGAAATGAAACCAAAAGCCTCATGAGCAGATGGCCTAGCATGTTCAGCGAAAGTGCTGTCTGGAAATGTGAGGTATTCTTCCCTAGTGAAGAACCTTGAGGACTATCCTCTCTGTTTATCATCAACCGCTGAATGTATACCATTCCCTTATTCTCACAGGCACTGCTGCAAATGAGAAATAACAAGTAGGAATAGCACTAAGTTTTGAAAGTCACACCATATTTATATTTTGTTCCATATTAGTAACATTAGATTTTTTTTTTCTTATATCTAGCAGCACAAATACTTCTAAGGGTTAACTTGTCCTTATGTATAGGAACTGGAATATGTCTGTATCTGTAAATTGAAACCACACTAAATGAACATTTTGATATCACTTTCAGTTTCCTTAGCATAGGCTACCTCATTGGATTTTCCTCCCGATTTATTCACTGTAGTGGTGGGGAGGAAGAAAGGGAGGCACGGTTCCTGCACGCTTTCAGCCAGTTTCAAGGTTACAGCTGCCTTCTCCATCCACCACTTTCATCTGGTTAATGTCATGTTTGCCTGGCTTCCACTGCCAGACTCTCAGCTTGCCTTCTGTCACATCGTTACCTGCCATTTCAACATAGCCTATTATGCTCAAGATTAGGACACTGAATGTGTTTTAATGTGCAAATATGAATATGCAGGGGTCTACAGATAAGGTAGGTAGTTAAACTCCGATTACGGCCAATGGAGACAGTTACCCTCAAATGGACAGGCATTACTGTGATTAGCTCTGGGCTCCACGCAGCGTAGCTCTTCAGTGGGCACCAAGGGAAGCTGGACACTTCAAGCACATGTAAACACCTAGCTGGTGTTGGACACCTCAAGCACATGCAAACACCTACAAAAGAAGCCTAAGTTTAAGGTATCTTAATATGGAGATGAATCCCACCCTGGCTGATTGCTGGCAGTACTCCCTCTTTCTAAAAAAAAATTCCTGCTCAGTTTTTTCCTCCTCAATTTCTGTTGTTTTTCTGCTCCCCTTGCTCCTAGATGTCTTGCTGAATTCCTTGTTCTGTTATCTCATAATTTGTTTTGTAACAGTATATTCAAACTCTGCTCCTCCACAACAACCCTTGTTCCTACCTGGTTTAGCGGCCACTCCAATAGTGTGGCTTCCTCCTCCTGACATTAAGTTTGACACAAATCATTCATCCTCTCACATCAGTCTCATATTTAACATAAAAACATGTTTGTTTATTAGTTTGCTTTTCTGAGGGAGGGAGAGTCATGATTAAATTTAGGTTCTGTTAAAGATTTAGGGAGAAATCTGTTGAAGATTTAGGGAGAAATTTTAAAGAACCTGAGGGTAGTGAAACACTGCAGTAATTTGCCCAGAGAAGCTGTGGACGCTCCCTCCCTGGAAGTGTTCAAGGCCAGGTTGAATGGGGCTCTGAGCAACCTGGTCTAGTGGAAGGTGTCCCTGGCCATGGCAGGGGGGTTGGAACCAGATGATGTTTAAGGTCCCTTCCAACCCTTACGATTCTATGATTCTATGAAAAGGGAATGTGTCATGACTGGTTAGTGTTTTAGCTATCCATTTCTAAACAAACACTGCCTACAGTCTTGTTAACATTCCTGATCCTCAGCCACGCTGATTTTTACAAGCCTTTTAAATCAGTGGTAGCTGTGGAAGCTTAATCCGTCTCCTGATTTCTGTGAAAGATTTTCTCCGTGGTGGTTTGTGTCTGTGTCTATGTGAACAGCACAGCAACAATAAAGCAACCGAAGAGCAGAGCATGTGTGCAGTGCACAGATTATGAGGAAAACACTGAAGAACCCTCACATTCCCCAAAATATATCTCTCTGAGAAAATATGAGAAGACTAGCTCATGTACAACAAAGCTATGAGCTATATTCTGAGCTTCATTGCTCTGGTTTAAATCTGGAGTGATTTAATTTAATTTACTCCAGCCTGACTGAGACCAGGATCTGCCTGTATAATCAATACATTAGGCATATTTACCTAAACCTTCTGGAAGTAAATAAGGACTGTCAGGAACAGTCCTCTTGCAGGGAAACAGACAAAAACACCTGACTTTAAACAGACTTTTAAAAAACACATCTCTTATGAAATCTCTTGGGAGCAGGAGTTCTTTCAGTCTCTCGGGGCATAGCAAGCAAAGCAAGGTAAGTTATCTTGACACCAAGTCCTCGAGCAGCAGATCTTTTGGGGAATGAACAAAGTGCTCTGTAGAGCCAGCCTGGCTTATCATCAGAGTCATCTGTATCCTTGAAAAGTACAGCTGGGGTTAGGGAAGCTGCAGAGAACACTTCTGTTACACTGACGTGTTTCTCCAAGCAAAGGAATCATCATGACTTTGGTTTCAGGGTAAGTATTTTTAGTGTTCCTTCCTCCTGAGGGGGGTTTCTATCATAACCCATTGATTTGCATGGAATTTATTGTGAGATATAGGGGTTTTTTATTTTTATTAAAGAAGAGGGAAACACACTTGAAAAAATTCCACGCTTTTCAAGAATTTTCTTTAATACACTAGACCTGTATGAATTATTTTCAGCAATCTTGAACTTTGAAGTAGGAATGTTTATTGTATTAAATAATTACTGTCTTATGCAAATAAATATACACGTGTATGCATATGAATCTCAGAAAATATTTCTTTCTGTTTTGGGCATCTCGAATAATTCGTTGACACTTTGGGAGTCATATGGCTTAAAGAGAACAATACCCAACTGACCAGTCTGCCAGGAGAAATAAGTCTGTATTGTGGAAAAAAAACTAGACTTTTTTTCTCCTGGAGTTCTGATTCCTCATTAAATAGTAAGTTACTTTTGACAGATGTGCTGTAGTTGTATTCATTTTTAATCTTGACCATATGGAGGCATAGTGGAATGATGTTTCAGACGTTCTACCAATCCAGGATTACTAAAGATGAGGGAAGCAAATGTCAAATCCACAAAAACATACAGAAATAGATTTTTCTTCTAAGTTTTTGCCCCCAGAGAAGTTCAAAAAGAAAATTTCCCAAATGTATCAACTAAAATTCTCAGGAGCCCTGACAAGACTGTGCTAAGTAACTGGAAGGGGAAAACCCCTTGAAATCCTGTGTTGAGCCAGTGGGATTTTGAGGGGTGGGTGTTCTTGGTTCAAACAAGGATACTATTGTACTTTCTGCTGTAATCCATGTTTACAAGTAGCCTGTTTGTGCAATTTTGCATCAAAGCTCCCTAAATTTTATGGATTTGAGGATTTTAAAATCACATTTGTATAAGCTAGACTAACCATGTGCAGACTGGAGAGTGGATGGCTTATGCTTTTCATTCAGATGTGCCGGCAACAGAGGCATGGCCCTGTTTTCCAGAAGAGGAATGTGAATTGCTAAGGAGAAGAGACATGGGTAGACGTGCCCCAGCCAGCATTTTCAGACTGGTATTCCTGAAAGATGCAGTTCTAAGTCTAACATTTCATCTGTTTATTTACTGCATGCAGGAGGCTGGTTTTCTCAGTTGGTTGTTAAACAAAACAGCTGTCTACTACACATCTGTTTACTAAAAATATTAGCAGATTGTGCAATGAAAGATTAGGGAAGCTTATTTTAATTTCAAATGAGACAATAGGACAATCTTAAACCCAGGATCTGATCCTGAATCTTTGTTTTGCTCTGGAGAACAGTGCTAAGCAAGTAATGCTCGGTATCTTCCTACTGTCCTGCCTATCAATCTGGACCACGTGGCAGCAGCCTTTGGTTACATCTGTCTGAAGCTTGGGGAAAACAGTGATTGGAAGACAAGTCAATGGAAGATTACTCCCAATTTAGAAAATTATAGCAAATACATTGATTAGCTATTTATGAATTTTTCAAATCGTGGTTCAGGGGCCTAAGCATGAGATTTGAAAACCAGTGGCAAGAGTAACATTGCTGTGAACAATCTAAGCCACTACACCTCTTTCACCATGGACTGAGGTAGGCTAATTAATCTTTCCTTTGTCATGGACTAAACATTTATTTACAGGTGGTTATTACACTTCAAATGATGTGAGATAAATAGCAAAGCTGCAAGAATTTGGTGGAATGCTTGAGCCCTGAGTTCCGATTTGAGCCCGGCTTCTACCTGTGTAGCTTCTCACTATGTTCTTCCATTTCTGCCCAACTATTTCATGGGTGGAAAATAATTTCTTCACTTGTGAAGAATGTTGTGCTAAAAAAAACACTTGTAAAGTGCCTTGAAGACGTAATTCACTGTGCCATAAGTTAATGACCCAAACCCCATTTGAGCTAAGGCCTATCTGGGTGCTTTCTTTTGGGTCGTTGAGTTGTGACACTTTAAAAAAGCTCCAGTCATTAGAAAGCTCCCAGCAGCTGTTCTCTGAAAATCAGAGCCACTGAAGACAGTCGCAATACCAGTTCTGTTCAGATCGGTGTCAAAGTGGATCTGACAGAGCTTACTTGAGGCAACGAGAAGCAGTGACTTTCAAAAATAAAGAAAAAAGAAGAAAGAGAAAAAACCCCAAACAAATCAACCTGTTAAATAGTCAGAGTTCAGGAGAGACCAAATCTTCTCCTGCAGGTAAACTCTCTCCTTCAGTTGAGCTCTGTGAGGTCCTTGCCTAAGATCTGGACTTCTTGCAACGTGCGAGGAAATGTATAATCAAACTGGAATGGCTCAGGCTGTGCCACAGTTTCCTGTCTCCAGCTGTGTAGAATTTGTGTAGGATAACAAATATTTTTAAAGTATGAAAATCACTCCTTTTTGTCATGGAAAATTCCCACAACTTCTCATTTCTCAAGGGGAATTCCAGGCACACCAAGTGAAAATTGTTTAAAGGAACATCTGTTTTCTCTCAGAAATTATATGACAACATCTTAATAGAAACACAAACTGCCTGTATATACTTCTGTGCTTTCACCCATTAATTACAGAGAACATTAAGGTTCCATTTTACTGTGCTTTAAACATCTGGTGCCAAAAGAAGCAGCAAGGAGAAGAGAAGCGTGATTATGTTATTAGACACAGCAGTCCCAAAGTACTGATCACCACTCATTATTGTCTGTTGCTTCTATATGAAGCTAGTCTTCGATATGCAACTCACTGACTATACATATATATATCTTATCAAATATATATTTAAAATAGATATATAATCATAGACACTGTTTTATCCTGTTGTGCGGTATTTTTTAATAATCTCAATGTATAATAGTTAACAAAAGCATCATGTGATCTAACTTCAGCCAACTTTTATAATGAACTTGGTAACCCATCCCTATTTGGATCTGGAGTCCCTGGAATACCTGCGAGACACTCTTAGAATCTAATATTACAACAGGAGGAGCATTGCAGTCAAGCTTTTAATTCAGTCCTGTGGTCGTCATGTGCTAAATAACCAGCAGAGGCAGAACCATCAGCCCTAAGGCAGCGGGAGCCATCCCTCCTTTGCCTTTGCAGTGACTATAGCCAAGGCCCAGGGTTGAATGGCGCGTGACAGTGAGACTCGACGCTTCGACCCCACTTCCCGGACAAAGCTGGCCACAACAAAGCCAGCCAGGTCTGCATCCAGGAAAGGAAAGAAAATGATGGTGAATATCCACAGGTTTGTAAGGAAAGGCTTCCGCTTCATTTGAAACTAAAGCAGCTCCAAGTTCCAGCATCTGTTTTAATGCTTTAAATTTCCCTAAGTAGTTTCTTCATTTTCCTAAATTGCACTTCCTTAAAATGCTTCCTGTTGCACTACCACATTTTACTGTGCATTAAACATCTGGTATCAACAGCCTAAACAACAAAAAAGCATGATTATGCTGTCAGACTTAATAATTCAGAAATATTAACCAGCTCTTATGCTATCAGGAGTTTTTCATGTGAAATTGGCCCTTGATGTGTATTTTGCACTTATGAGACTTTGCACACACCGGCATAAGATAACAGTGTTCAATCTTTCATGTAACTAACAGAGTTAATTTGCCTAAATGAAATCACTTTATCAGCAATACTCTTGCCCTGGAAAAACCAAGGGATTCTCATAGTTTGTTAAAATATACCAAACTGCGATCTGGAAAATGGGGGCGGGAGGGACTTCTGTGCAATAATAGATTGGGAAAGCTATTTAGCCTTAAGCAAACTTGAGAGCTATGGAGGCTGAACCATGTGGAAGGAGACCATAAAGCTCCTTGCCTGTTCAGTAACCAAATGACTGCTGCTTAGTTAGCTGTAAGCTTCAGTTTGAGACCTTTTGCTCCCATATTTAATTAAAACATCATTGTCATCTTCTGTGAGTAGTGAGCTGTAATACTGCAGGCCTATTCAAGATCTGTTTCTTAATTGGTCTTAAATAGGTTAATTGCAATTCAAAGAACAAGTCATTACCAGTGGGATGCAAGTATATGATGCAATGGGACAGAGTGTGAGCTATTGGCTGGAATGCCTGATGAACAGCATAGTTATATTTTAAAGTTATTGTTGGAAATATTTTTATTATATCGATTTCTGGAGTTTCTTTCACCAGCCACCTCCTCCTTCATACCTTTGCTCTCTGAGATCTATCACTGCATCTGTTCCAAACTTCATGTCCGCTACTTGTGTGTCTCTGCACTAACAAAAAGGCTGGGAACCTTTGGTGAGTGAGACAGCACCAATAATGGGGGTAGTTTTTAGGGACTTTTTTCTTCTCCTTAGCAATCAATTGCACTCTCAAGACAAAAATACCTGATGTAATTCGGACTGTCTGTGAAGTCTCATTGCCTAAAAAAACCCAGCTCTTGAATCCTCATGGGACTGAGAGTAATATGAATGTGTACCCAGGAATGAATGGCACCATCATTTCATTACGAACACTTTCGTAATCAAAGCATTTCAAAACTATATGGCAAGCATTTTCTAACTTGCCTAGTATCACTCGACTGAAGAACTCTCTACAGCTTTTTTCTCGATTATACCAAGAGATGCTATTAGTACGTTAATGCTTTTGTGTGGTGGGCTCTGGATGGGCAGCCTTTTTAGGTAATCTCCTTGAAATAGTGTTATATATGGAAAAATGTATAGTTATATAATCCTCTGAAAGTCAAAGTAATTTAGGCATTCAACTAGGTAGATACAGATTTGGCATTAATGTTTTAAGGAAAGTTGCATTTTTAATCCTTTTACTGGTTTCTAGTCCTGCCAGGCACATAGTAACATCCCCTGGAAATTGAACAGAGGATAATGTAAACCTCTTCAACAGGCGGAGAGACTACTGTATTCCCCAAATAACCTGAAGCACCAGGGGCTGGCATGTTCCTTGGCATAAGGAAAGAAAGTAGCTGACCAACTTCTCTCGCACTTGCCTCCATCTTTGCTCACTTCTGCTTCAACCTACAGGTCCTGGTGCAATTGCACCACCTGCACACTTGGTGACTGTAGTCCTGGGAAGCACAACAGTATTTCTTCTGTACATCTCAGGTTTTTATACTGCTGCCAGGAGTCCTGGCACTGTATGAAGGCATTTGCAACAGCAAAGTGCACAGAGGGATTCAGGGAATCTCCAATACACTGAAGGCCGAAACTCTGTTGGGGTATGACTTTCTCAGATAAGAATTTGAGATGAAGAGAGAGGAACATGTTCAAATTGTGTATGTATTGTAATTTCTGGGGCTGAAAATCTTTCTCACGGCTTTTGCAACGTTTCCCAAAGCTGTTTTTCTCTGGACTGTTGTTCCTTAGCCAGATGCCCTGAGCAGAGCACACTGTGTCCCCAGCTTCACTCTTAGCTTTGCGGCCAGTGTAGTCTCTGAAGGGCTTAGCTGTCAGCAGGATTCATAGATGCGAATTTGATACAACTGGGGGTTAAAACACAAATTATTTTCAAAATTAGAGCAAAAGTCTTAGTTGGCATTGAACAATGATATCCAGGCAGTAGAGGACTAGAGTGCAAATCCATATTTAGAAAGTTCCCGTCTTCTGATATCCTGCCTGGTACATTGCTGCTTGGTACTAGCTCTAGACAATAGAGTTTGCTGTCAAGATCAGGCAAATATGTATTCCTCCCCTTATTCTTGTATTTGGCATAATTACCTAAAGAGCTTGTTTTCAAGGAGATACAAAAACGCACACTTAACATGCCTGAGCAAACATCCCAAGCGTGCAGGCAGTGGCAACGGAGCAGGTGGATGGCAAAAAGAAGGTTATTTTTAGGACTTTGCAAAACCAAAATCTGAAGACTCAGAGCATGTCACATAGGTCACTGAACAGCTGTTAGACCGTGAGCGTTCTCAAGTCTGCATTCAAATCAGTGAGCTAGAGGTAAAAGAACAGATTTTCAAGTACTGTATGTTCTCCTTCAACTGTTTTTGTTAAAGAAATTTTGCGACTCAGAAAAAGTCACAGCACACTCTGAATTGGATTCATTCAACTACGTAAAGATATCTACAGAGGAGACCGTGTATGAGTTACTTGCCTTGACCCCTGTGTTAGCGGCAGAGACATACTCTTCCAAGGTGTGATTCATCCCATCATAAAGCAGATATCTAAACCAGGTTAGATGCATGCTCCTTCTCTCTGTCGGCCACCAAAGAAGCCAACGGAGACAATAAACTCAGATACAGCCATCAGTCATTGCAGACATCCAAATTTTTTGAGGCCACGGACCCCTTATAACTGTGCTGAGAAAGTCAGAACAAGGACCAAATCTTTTATACATAAATTTTCAGGGAGATTGGATTCAGGAACGAAAACACACAAACAGAAAGTTTTCACCAACTAAATAAAGTCTTTACAGGTCCATTTAGCTGACGACAGTTATTCCTGGATGCAATATCAGGACTGAAAGGAAGACTTGGTCTCAAACTTTCCGGAGAAGGTGTAGACAAATAAACTACCATTAGTCTTGAGTCTTTCTGCAGTGGGAGGATCAGCAACCTCTTAAACTGCCATCAGTCAAGTGATAGAATTACTGCTGATCACTATCCACAGGGGTTTAAGGATGTGCACAAGTCATGGTTTGCAGGTAGAGGTAATATCTGCCATCAGAAGAGCTGAAGTCATTGAGAAAGCTACAGACTTTTAGACATACAAACCTTTTCTCAGCTCTAAATAAATTATGCTTTTTCAAACAGAGATGGATAACTTCTGAGATAAATATAAATGGAGAACACTTGCCTGGTTACATATTACTCATGAATACAAGGCCTCATTTTAATGTACATTTGGTAGTACCTTATTCTGTAAATAATTTTTCTTGTATCAGTTGTTTATTTTGGAATATGGTTCTTTTTAATGAAGTCTATGTAGCTATTAGTCTCTTGCTAATAAATAACAACACTGTTTGATCATATATGAAACTGTAGTCATGTGAAAAGAACAAATGCTTCACAGGTGAGCTTAGGAACAAACAGAGAGAAATGCTATGGCAAGTCGGCTGTTGGGGAAAACTGAAGAGTCAAGCAACTTGGACACATTGGTATTGATGTGAAGGTCTTTTCTATATTTTCCCCACACTTCTGATTGTATTTCATCAATTTCCTCTATCCTCCATTGACAGATGATTGAAACCTACATTACAGCTTGATAAATACCTCTTCTTAAAAAGATCTCAGGACTGATGTAACATGACAGAAAACAAATCCTTACTCTTGAAATCTAAACACCCTTCCTGTCCAATTCTTCCAACTACCGTAACCTAACAAAAGAAGGGTGAATCTGGGATTTTAAATCATTTCTCTTAAGCGTGACAGATTATTTTCCCTTGATAGTACTTGAAATATAGCAAATATTTTGAAAAAAACAACCTCAGACAAATAGCTTTCCCTGCAGAAATCCAAGGTTACCTGGCCTCATTATCAATACTGATTTGGCAGATGTGGACTGTTTGTGTTGTCAGAAGGCAAATGCAAAGCATTTCTATATTTTCATTTGCCCTTTTCCATTTATCTCAATTATTCAAGATGTTGGTAGCATTTAAAAGGAAGTTGTGTATTGCAGTACCTTCTTATTCTGTGTTGTATGACTTACAGCTGTAATTTTGTGATTTTACAAGCCAATTACTCTCCTATTACTCTACAGATTCCCTGCATTTCTGAATTACTGTATATATAATTATAATTGTTAACTTAGAAACAAACCTGTGTGCACCAAGACATAAGCTGTCCTGAAGGAATGGAGAAGAATCAGGGGAGAAGACTCAACAGAATAGGAAAGGCAATTAGGAATAAAAGACCTTCTTCAGGTTGCAGGAAACACTCTTCTGGTCAAGTGTCCAAAGAAAGAAAAAAAGGGAAAGCATGAATTCTAGCATTATAAATGTAAAAGAAAAGAAAACGTAAAAGTAAAGAAATACAAAAGAAAAATGTAAATAAAGCAAGCAAAAGAAGATATTGATAAATAATTTGATAAAAGCATAAAACCAGTAACAAGAATGTTTTTCATAGCAGGGGAGAAATTGTGTGAAACTGCTTTTAAGGGCTAAGAAGTTATTCAAATTTGAAAGAGCAGTCAAGGATCAGAAAACCATAGCAGAAGAGCTGGATGAATTCTCTGTGTTGATAGTTGCTCTAGAGACAGGTTCCTATACAGGAAATTTTCTGCACTGGGAACAAGCTGTAGAAAGAATGATCAGGTATCACAATGAGGGGAGGATACCATGAGAGTCTTGCAAGGCATGTGGGCTGGAACCTCTGCTATCCAAATTATAAATAATCTGGAAAGAGGGGTGGCAAAGTTGCAGAAGATTCAAAGCCATTCATGGTAGTAAAAGTGTACAAAGAGTAACCAAAGGGTCTTGCAGTACTGAATGACTAAGATGAAAATAAAGAGGAACCAAATCACCTGATCAAACAGCAAAACAAAAGGCATTATTTTTTCACATGTTAATTAAATCATAGAGCTCATATCCAAAGGATAGCATAGAATGCATACATGGGTGTAAAAGTAGGGCATTTTAAATGAAAAGGTGTGGCTGGCATGTCCAGCTTGTAAAGTCTGTAAGACTGTACAAAATGGGAATGTATTTGGGAGAGGATTGTGCTACTCATGCTGTAGCACTGTCCTGTTTATTATTAAAGATCAGACACTGGGTGCAATAGAACTGTTGCCTGATCCAGTATGAGCAGTTGTGTGGTGAGCTACGGTCTCAGAAGCTTTCCAGGCTTTCGCCATCAGTAGTTATTGTCAGTTTGTGCCTGTCTGATAGATATGTGTCTGGCACTAGCAGGGAGTTTCTCTGTTTAAGAAACAACTTTAAGAAACAACGCTGCCTTTATGTGCCAAATAGCATCATTTGGTTAGAATAAGTAAAAGGATTTATGAATAGGAAGAGATTCAGTCTGAGTGTTAGCGGCCTCATTTATGGGGTTGGAGGGAGGTTAGGAAATCTCAGAAATTTCCGAAAGCAGACTTTTCTTTTGGTCTCTCAATACACACCCAAATTGTATAAGGCAGTAAGTCCTCCTGTAAGTTGCATGTCCTACGTATCTCTGGTAATAGACACAAACATCTCTCTTTATGGTCTCTCTTAATGATGGGCATTCTTCATTGCAGGCAAACATTTTGCTCATTTCTGGTTGCAGCAGCATTATAAATCTTACCTCGTACTCAGTGCAGTAAAACTGCTTGCAGCAGGAATGGGGAAACGATGGTTGCAGAAAAGATTATGCTTCAAGAAATTAAACTAACATAGTACCGAAGCCTTCCGTAGCAATAATTTTGCTGTGTCCCAATATTTTGAGGTCTTTGTGCCATGTTATTTCCCACATCTGGGCCTTGGCAGGTGGAGAGGTGCACTTAACTTCCTTCAGCTCCGTGCCATTACACTGTATTTGTTTTCACTGTTTGCACAGATGTAACTGTAAAAACTTTACTCTAATGAGAGCTGTGAGAGCTTGGGAAAACCCACCTGGAAAACCGGCTTGTTTTTTAGTATATTTTGTTCAGAAAAGCTCAACAAACTTTTAGGTTTAGGAAGAGCTTATATAAAGCCAGTGGAGAGTTTTAAATGGGGGAGAGGGGAAAGGGGCATGAAGCAGAAGCAAAAAATCGTAATAAAAAGGCTAGATGACAAACAGTTAATGGGGAGTCAGAAGGAAATGGTGCCAGTCGTCACTGATTTGATAGATGGAATGTATAAAGAGTGGAGAGTATCACAGTGAAACCACCAGAAAGTTGAACAAGAATTTGTCTGAGCCCTCTGCCCTGGAAAGGACACCCGCCTGCTACCCTCCTGCTAACCTGCTGAGGCTGTGGGACACCGTGCAGCAGTACGCCAAAAAATGACAGTCTGGGATGAGGTGTTCAGTGTGATTCACAGATTCAATATTGACATTTTGTCTCCTGCTGAGAAATGAAGAGCGGCTCGTTTTAGCTGACAGCTGTGAGACATCGCGGCTTTGCAGCAGCAGCAGCAGCAGCATAGGCTCTGCGGTCCAAAGACGGGCTTTCGAAGTGCCCATGCAATTCTTCTCACGCGGAGCAAGACCGTACAGATGCATTGTAGAAGTGAAAAGGGGCACCAAGAAGTCCTTTGCTCCTGGCAATGATTCACTAGGGGAAAAGAGCAGAGTTTCAAATCCAAAATGAGTCTAATGTACTTAAAAGCTTCCCTGTGAAATCAGTGGGAGCAGGAACACCTCTGAATACTGTATGTACAGATTTACTGTTAGAAGTTTAGCTTGCTTGGTCAGAAACATTGCAAAAACTTGTGGTCGTGGATTGAGGAAGGAACATTTTTTTCCATCATTTGGTTTCAAATAGCAAATATTCCTGGCACACTCGCCATCTTGGTAGTATTTTCATGTTTCCAAAGTAAAGCAAGGGCTAACACTTCAAAACTGAGCTGGATGCCAAAAAAGGGAAGGGAAGGGAAGATTTTTCAGCAACTTACACCTTTCTGAAGACTGAAAAATAGAAACATTAATACTACCCACCTTCTTTGGAAAATAATGTTCATTCTAAGATGAAAGCTATAAATAGATAGTGTACCTTTCATTTTTGCAAAAGTTACTTTATTCTAAATAAACCCCCTGTTTTAGTTTTTGGAGAGTGTGACTATTTAGACAATTACTGGTGACAAAAATGGGAAACTCGAAACTTCGGCAATCTTAGGACTTGAGGGAAGAACAGACTAAGCTGTTACTATTTGTAATACAGAATTAGCCAAACACAGGCATGATACACACTTACAGAAAGGCATCAATGTCTCAAAGAGTTTAATGTTGATGAAGATAGTAAAAAATATTCAAAATATAAGGAAAGTTGGGTTTTTTTTTTTCATTATGAGTAGACAGAACTGATAATTTCCAGGATTTATTGGGTTTTTACAATACATGAAGTATCCTATACTGCCTTTTCGGTAGATCATTCTTAGCTGGACAATTTCTTAAAGGTTTGAAAATAGAAGAAAATCTTCAAGTGACCTGAGCAAAGCAGAATTTTTAAATTATATTTGAGGTGGCTAGAGATTTACCATGTACCAATACTCAAACACCATCTAATGTTTAATGTGATTGGTGGATAAAATGGGAAAAACAAGGAAAAAAATGGGTTTTTTTTCAATTTCCTCTATTCGCTCCGATCTCCACCCATTATTTGAGTAAACGTGGTTGCAGAAGTAGCTCAGTTACATACCTGACTACAGTGACAAATTCAAAAACAACAAAGAAGCCATAGTTACAGGCCAAGCTTTGAGGCAGTATACATGGATGCAACTCTTCTGACTTAAGTTCTGTTAAACCAGTTTGGATCTAGCTGTCTGGGAAGGTGTTCTATCCATCAAGTACCTAACCTGAATTCAATAAGTAGGCAATCTTATTTCTTTTCCATCTGTATTTATCTAAATCTTCAACATGTGTTTTCTGCAAAAGGATGCATAAAATGGAGCATAAGGTCACATCATCCTGTTCAGAAATATGATGCCTCTGATGTTCTGATCTTCCCTGGAGTCCTTGTTCTTGTCAACATCCCTTTTGGGAACAAACCCCTGAATTCTTAGTATAATATATGACTTGGCACAATTAGGAACTTGGTTTGCCTTTGGTTAGATTTATTGACCCATTTCCCATAAGCACGGCTCTGTAAGACTGTGGCAAAGTCTGTAATATGGAACTGAGAGCATTTGTTATTGGACGTGAACGCTTTTCTGGCTGTACCTTGCTCCATATCAGGATTCGAACTCCGTATCAGTATGTGAACGCTAGATTATTTTCCTCCAAAAGAAAAACATGAACAGCCAGGCAGGAGGCGTGGTAATCTTTCACCAGAGGACTGTCCCTATGCCAGTAGAAGAGAGCAAGAGGAGTCTGAGACACGCCCATAGCGCAACCCAAAAGGTAAGTAAAGACACAGCCTAAGCCAGATACAACTTGTGGTATATACATGTGATGCTCACAGAAGAGTTACAAAGGACCGGATGAATTTATTCTATAAAATAAAAGTCTATATGGTGATATGAAGCTGTTACTGACTTCGATGTGTGATGAAAGGGAAATAGATATAAGCAATTAAGTAGTGCAACTTGACTCATCTTGTTCCTCAGTGTTACAAACTAAGGATGGGATTTGGAGCAAACCGGCCTATAGTATCATGACAGGCTTTTTGCATCATTTCAATGAAGAATTATTCTGCTGCAGTCAACTGAATTAGATACAAGTAAAATTTGTCTATGTTAGCAGGATCTAACTCATCCACTTCACCAGCATAATCCACATTTTCAGTGCTATGACATGGTAAAATCATGTATAATGTGAATCTTGTAGCTATTCTGTAGTACAAACCAAATTTAATCCATGGGCTACTGAAAACATCTTACTGGGCATTAAGGAATGTATTTTGCAACAAAAAATTTACGATAGAAATGAATCATCAGCAAACAAATCTGCTTTACTACGTAACTAAGTGCAGTAGAGTACTATGCAACGTTACCATTGACAACTGTCCTCCTCCTACCAGTAAGAGCATAAAATATTTGGTTTTCTCCTTAGAGCATGATTTGCCTATCATCAGAGGCTTTTCCTTTAGTGTAATTTATCTGTTGCTGCCGAAGATACGTATTTTTAAAACTTTATTTCTAGAGAGCCATTAAGTGATTAAAACCAAATGAGAGGAAAGAAGACAGTTGGTAGAACAACATAAATCATAATGAAAAACATCCTGGTAGTATCACACCGCCAGACATTTTGAATGGTTTGCAAGGCTCTGAAGAGTTCCACGGTAGTATGGCTTTTTAACATCCTGCTCAGTAGTTAAAGGGTATTCAACCTGATCTGCCTTTGTTGATAGCTGATATTATTTGACATTTTAACAAGATTCTGTGTTTGCAGAAGCATCTTATGTCACCACTTTCAACATCAGAGTCTATCACAAAAAACATTTTAACTGTTTTGCAAACAAACTTTCTTCCAGTTAATAATTAAACAGAGGAACAGCTTGCGGTATATGCTTGGAACTAATTTTACTATATATAGTTGGAAATGACAAGAGCACATGAAGATGTGACTGAAGCCTGGTAGCATTTAAATACTCAGTACTTCCTCTGTTACCTTGACTAGTGTAAAGTTGGTTCCCAAGGTAAAAACTAAGTGGTCTGCTGGCATATGGTATAACCTCCATTTGAGCGCTAAAAGCTGGATACTGTTTTTGTGAAACAGATGTTGTTGAGTGCAGCAATGCACAACTGACTCTAGCTAACAGCTGGGAATCCTTCGTGACCCATATAGCTAGAAATAAACATGGTCCTATGCTTGGCAAAAGTGTAAGGAAGCAAATTTTCATTTGTTAAGGGCTTATCAAAATGAAGAATAAATGTTTTTAGCTATAAACTGATTTTATTCACAAGAGTAATCTTTCCAGCAGCTTATGCGATGGCCTCATAATATTACAGACACCCTTTGCCAGATGAAGGCTGCAGTTGCACTGACATATAGTGCAGATGGAAAATAAACATCTGCCTCAATCAAGAGAGAAGACCAAAGACAAGGTTGACGAATATTATCTGGCATGACTATCTTTGCAGGAAAGCATATAAATGCTACAGGACCAAAACCACTGGCATCGTCTGGTGTTGTCCTTATGTGGTTACTGACCATGAAGAGAGATGATTAGTATGCACTCTCCAAGGAGGAGTAGTGCAGATGCTCAGAATGATATGATTCCAACTTACTGGTATGTGTTTTGCTATAGCCATACTATGCTAGCAACAGAGCAGTTAGAAATATTTTTTCTCAGTGTTCCAATGACATTTTGTATCCTCAAATGTAATTCTTTTTTCTGGGGGGAGGGGGGGAAATAAAGAGGAAGTTTAGCAGTGATTATGTTGTTAACATAATTTAAAAATTGATATAGTGGCAGTTTTCAGCATTTTTTTTCTTAAACCACTTTAAGAAAAGATATTTCTGTCCTGCTTTAAACACAGTCAGTTTGTAGAGAAGGAGCTAAATGTGAAGGTCACTCAACTGTCAGCAAACTGTTCAGCTGATTCGCATTTTACCTTTGGGAGAGAAGGAGTAGCGTATATTCAGAATATCTCTACATACACGCATGTATGCACGTACGTACTCTGAGCTGATACAGAATTCCTCTGACGCTCCCACAAAGGATTACGTGGTGCAGGACAGATGCAGCTTCACAGGTTCTGTTTTTTGAGGAGGAGTTCTTGGTTGGATTAAAATGGGAATCTTAACAGTTTCTGGTTATTTCAATTATGTCTGATTGCGTATTTGATTTTTGACTGTAGAAGTTCAAACTGCCCCTCTTTGCTCTGGAAGGGAGTTAGTTAGGAGGGACATATTAACTGTTGTTCAGTCTTAATTAGTCAGTGGTTTTGACTTCATAAGAATTAAATGCGTGATATGTGTTAGCAAAATTAATGGGAAATTTATTACAGATGGAAACCAAGTTTAGCATTAGGATGCAGGTATAAATTTGAAAGTTGGAGATCTCAGACCTAACCAAATCCTGGAGAACTACAGGCAATGTGCCCAGCAGAGGAAAGAAAAATATCTGGAGTGTAAGGCATAATATTACAGGCATCCCTTGCCAGATGAAGGCTGCAGTTGCACTCACAACCTTTTAGCTGCATGGAAGCCCAAAAATTACAGCTCATCTTAGTCTGTTGGGCACAATTTTGGGGGTATGTACGTACAAATCACATTGATGCGGCCATTCCTACTTGTCCCTGAAACTGCATTAGGATACGAGCTTGGGTTTCTGAAGTGCCTCAGGAGCCAGGTGAGGCTGTTGAAGCTGCTGGTATTAAATATCCACAGAAGAAGTGCAAGGAATTGGAATAAGCATCAAATACCATTTGAAGCTGAGGCAACAGCATCGTCTCCTTTGACCTAGACAAATATTTCTATTAGAAGGACCTTGTTCAGGAATGTCCCATACTACCTGCTCTGCTTGCACCTGACTGATATGAGGGAGCTCCTCAAAGGGACTCAGGGCTTGAGTATAGTCAGAACTACAGGTTCTGGACACACCTTTAGACTCAACCTTGCTATTTCTCAGGGACAGCATGAGCTTCGTGGTATTAGATGGTGTTTCCTTTAAGCTCCAGATCTCCAGATCTTGGAGCCACAGAAGAATCTCAGTTTTCTTTAAGAAATAATATTTTGCTTTGGGGAAATTAACTAAGAAGAAATCAGAAGGAAAAGGAAAAGAAAACAGCACATACAATCTCAGAGTGTTTATGACAGTCTCCTGCTTGTCTCATTTACTTTGTTTTCCTTTTCTAACTTATGAATAAAGCTTCTCCCTTTTTGGGAAGTTCTGGGAACTCAGGATTTGACTCGCAAAGTTTAATGGGTACGCAGAGCTGTACACAAAACAACATTTCCCTGCCACATTCCATACAAGATGTGTCGAACAGAGTAGTGCTAAAGAGGCAGCACAGCACCCTCTGCCCCTCACTTCCCCAGTGTATATCTGCCAGCAGACAGGGTGCAATCACTAAAGCATTTACAATTTTAGGGCTTTTTTGCCAGTACTTCTCAAAAGTCAGCCACTGCAATAAGAAAAGTGTTTAGGATAAGCTAAAATTGGAAAAGCCTCAGTTTCAGTTTGGGATATTAAAGAGGATCTGGACCTTTTTCCCAGCTTTGATTTCCTTTCCTTTTCTTTTTGTTAGCAAGGTTTATTTCAACTGGTTGCTTCCCACCTCCTGCCTGCTATTCAAACAGCAGTGTGTTTCCTTTAGGCAGTTTTCTTCCCTTATGTGCTGTTCATAGTCTCGCCCTCAGACTTGTCTTTCCAACTGTAGCCCCAACAGATGTACTCTCTAATGCTTTACTCTTAAAAAATTAATTTGAAGTAATAGACTAAAACAAGGTTGTTAAGGATGGTGCTAGCTGAGCCAATCTCTAAAAGCTCTAGTTTTCAAAAACATACATATGTCTATATGTGTGCATGGCACGGGGACAACAGGAAAGTGCCTTTCTCTGAACATGCATGGAGGTTCATGGGCAATGGCAGACTTCAGAATGGACAACAAAATCATAACAGTACCCTGAATATCACCCCAAATCCCTGCTCTGCAAACTGTCATTTTTTATTACATTGATATGCGACAGTAAAAGTGAGTTCTCAGTATACGTACACAAGACAAAGGAAAACTCAGATCATCAAGTAAAGGAAATTAAAAGATGGAGGGGATGCTCTTCTCCCAGTGACATCGTCAGTGAGGGCAGAACAGCTCCAGTGACCTCTCTAGATATGAATAAGGAATGACTTTCCAGAATGTGATCCAAAACAGTGCTGAACTTGTTCAAGCACTGAGAGTCGTAGAATGATCTTTAAACTACTTCTGTCACATTGCCATTTAGCACTTTCTTGCTGCATTCACCGCAATACTTGCTTCTTAGCTTTTTCCAGGCTTCTTGGATCTATGTTGGATTTCAACGGTTTTATCATTTCAATCCCAGGCCAGTTTTTATGTCTGATACATAGACTGAGAATCAACAGACAGAAATGGCACAGCCAATCTCTTCTATCTGTCAATAAAAAGTACTACTTGGCAAGTAGTATCAAGATGTGATCTTTCCTGCTTACCCAGACAAAACATTAGTCAATTTGAATGCTGGAGTATGGACTACAGGATTCAATCCTTTATACAGTTAATGAAGAAGAAGGAGAAGACTTACAGTGTATTGTATTTTTCCAGTTATGTGGTAATTTTTGTTCTTTTTCTTAAGCAGCTTTTTCTTCACAGCTTGAAAAACAAGGGGAAATTTCATTATGTTTACCCTATACCGATGTTTTCTGAACCATTTTATTCTTTCAAAATTATAAAAGTTTTCATCTGTTTTAGGCTTCTACATTCCATAGGCTTTCTGTTTGCTACTAAATAAGCAGCACTGAAAAACTGTGGTGAGATTCCAAAGCAGAGAGGTGACAGATCCCTAACATGTTAGTCATTTGTTTGACCTAGTATTTCTGCATAGGATACCAGTGTGTTCAATAATACTAGGTTTCTCACATGATATACGATCAGTCAGACATATATATGATTCATGCTCTTACCAGCAATATCTGTATTTTCTACCAAAAAACAGGCATTCAAAATTATCCATAGATATTCCATAACATTAATGACCTTATTCTTTGTGGGACTGAAATTGAATCATGAATATATTTAAAATCATTCTGCATATTTAAAGTTCTTACATTCTTTTTATATTTTTAATATTTTCAAGCAACTTGAAGCTGGTTTCATTTCGCTCAATGCTACTGTAACTTATTCCTTATTTTTAGACTAAAATGGTCATCTAGGCCCCTATATACTCAGTGGAAAGATCAGTGCTTCCAAAGGACAGGATACTACACCTTTCTAAACACTGATTTTCAGAACAGAGGAAGTGCTGCGTTCACGTTCAGCTGCCTTAGACTGGAAAATTAATATTTAGGCAGCTTGAGATAACACAGACAGAGAAGTATCCAGCTTGACACAGCAAGACAACACACGTGGGAGACACTTTCCTGGTTCCGCATGCCCTCCTACACTGATAACATGGCAGGTATTGAGATCTTTTTTGTCTTGATGGAAGGATGAAAGTTGTTTTCCCTGTTAGGTGTTTCATATGTGTATGATATGTATATCTGCATGCATGATATATGTAAATATGCATGCATGATATATGTAAAATGAAAAACCTCCATACCTCTGGGTATTTGACCTTGTGGTCTTCCTAAGGCTACATTTTTCACTTGACACTGTTTAGTCCCATCATGAGCACAAAGCTGCACCTACGAAAAATATTGATTTATTACAATCACAAAACGAAGTGTTCCCAAATCAGTCTGTGCCTTAATACGCTAGGTGCAGCACTCTCAAAGGAGCAAAGGAAAGCAGACACAGTCTGCAGCCTTAAGCACTTAGACCAAGGCCGTTTTCATAAACTTCACCTCATTTCCAGCAGTGAGTCTGTGCATGAAAGGAAGAGGCTGTGCCCTTCATGTGGGGAAAGGTGTGGACAACACACTGTAACACCGATACTAGCTAAGCTCCTTTTCATACAGCTTGTGCAAGCAGCAAGTGAAACATGGGCTACACTCATGGTTTGTCCTGAGATATGGGAAATGTTCCTGCCTCCAATTTACAGATGAAGACCCGAGGCAGAGGTGTGACAAGCTGCTTGAAATAATGTGATGAGTTGATGTCAAAGGCAGGTTTAGGAGGCCCATTCTTCAGTGTCTCAGCCCTGTTTCCATTCTCCAGGACCCTACTTCCTCCCAAGACCATGGCTTTCCTGCTTCCTACAATGCCATGGTTTGTTAATTATGTTATTTTTGCCAAATAACGCTTATGGAAGCTAAAATATCTCTTGAGTTGCTGCTATCATAAGATATATGTGAAAACCTGAAAACAGGGGAGACAATTCTACAGACTATTTTGATTTCAGTGAAATAAAAACATGAATAAAAGAACTTCAGGGCTATATCAGAAATTCTTTTCATAGGAAGAAAAGGGAAAATCCCAGTAGCAACACGTGGAAGAATAATCTTTTATTTTTAGAAGTATGGTAATATTTCTCTGCAGGTAACACCTGATTAAGCAAACTTATTGAATAAGGTCCATTATGCCTGCTTGAAAAAGCTATAAGTTGAGACATTTTAAGATAATCAGATTGTGAAAGTGCACTAAATTCTCACCATTAAGCTACCTCACCTTCATTGAATCCTGAATTCTCATTACAACTAATCGTATTTCCATGCAAAGTAAAAATAATTCAGGTACTTGAAACAGGAGTATGTTCTGCTCTCAATATGCACATACATCTACTAGCAGCAATGGCAATTCAACACGAAGTGGGAAAAAGAAATATCCAGAGGTATTTGCAGGGTGACAGGTACAACTGTTATTTTGGTGAGCAGAAAAATGGGAAAGAAGCCTGTATATTCCAAATACCAGTTTGTCTTCACTCTGGAGATTTTAGACAAAGCATTTGTTTATCTGCATTTGGCAGCACAATTTTGCCAATGATGGAATTCATCTCATTTAACCTAAGCCACCAAAAGTTAGATGCCTAAATCTAAACTAGTTGTCTAGAAATACCTCTTACTTTTCACCGTCTGGGGAGCTGAGACAGTGATTTTGAGAGGGGCTGAGTGTGTCTATCTCTCCGCAAAACAGCTTAAAATTTTAAATAAAAATTAGGTGAGGCACCTGCTAGTCTAGATATCCTTTAAAGAGAATGTAACAGTTTTTAGGTGGGTGCATCTTCGTGTGAAGCAATGAAAGTGCGAATGGGGGCAGTCTGCAATTTCCAAGTGAAAAACAAGAATCTGGGTTTTCTTTTTTCACATTTCTGAAGATTGATACAGGACAGAAAGATACATTACTTGGCAAAGTCAAGAGAAGAGAGGTACGGCAGTTATACTTGTGTTTGCATCTGTGGAGCCTCTTTCCCAAGGTCTGCCCTCACCTGGAGTTGGTCAAACAATTACTTGAAAATAGGACTTATTATTAACCTCTTTTTTGTGAACCAAATAGCTACAGTCACCTTAGCTGATATCAAAAGAAAGTCAGATATGATATTCTCAGCTGCTTACAGCTCTTGATTTCTTTGTCTCATGTGACTGGTCAGTGAAGCTTTTCCTGAAGGAGGGATTCTTGAGGCTAACCCCCAAATTTGCTGAACTTCAAAGACATGATCTCAGTTTAAAAATGAATTCACATTCCTACTTCATCTAGGATATTTCTGTTATATTTCTGTTGGTCTGAAAGTTATATGCTAGTGCAGGATTTAGTTGAGCAATTAATTTCAGCTGTCTCTAAAGATCTGCTATCCATGTGACACACATTGGTCACTCATGTTTATTATTTCTAGGAAACTTAAACTTTGCAGATGGGTTTTTCGCACTTTCAGAAAGGCTAACACAATAAAAACCACTTTGGTCTTACAGGGTGCTTTCAGGGGTGGAAGGCAGAAATGAAGTCGGGAAGAAGACCGACTCTCTCGACGGGGTGCATGTATAGTCCATCCTACTGTAAGCTGAGCTGCACTGTGTAGCCCTCTGACTTCCACCATGGAGCTGACACGTTTATTTTTTGGCTAAAAAGAAACATTTTTACCACTGAAATGGAGCCTTCCTGTCCTGCAGCATGGCTGAAAAGAAAGCCAAGCTGGCTAAAACCAGAACAACACAATGAAACGAAACAGCGTGCAGCTGCCTCCTCAGGAATATCCCTGCAAGGCAGACAAATGGATACATTTATTTTTCCAGATTTATTTGCTAATGTAAAGATCCCAGTGCAAGCATTAGCACTTCAAATCATTATACAGTTCTGGGGCAATCTTGGGAGGAGTTGAATTTCATTAAAACAAATCAGTAATTTGAGATTGCAGTAACTATAAATATAATCTTGTTCCCATATATTTCATGATGCATTGCAAAAGAAACCATTCCTCGGACAGACACTCCATAGCTAAGTATCACCTTCCTACATGAGTAAACTGAGCAAAATACACAAATATTTTTTCGGCTTCCTTGTAAGTTTGCACCTCTATTGACCAAACGAAAGAGGTAGAATTTCTGTATTTTCATATTCTTTTGAAGTAGTAGATGAGGTAATTGCATACTATATATTTATCAATTTACAAATAGGAAAGAGGACTTTTTTCCCTGCTATTAAAGATCTAGCTTGCACATTCAGCTGGCACCAAGTAATCATATCCTTAGTGTAAGGTGTTGCATCCCTGATGGAGCCAGAGGGTGGGCTTGTACTGCTCAGCAGAGCATTAGTGGGAGCACCACCAAGGACACAGCACCCTTCCCACCTACCCGTAGCCATGTAGACTGCCTGTTGCACCCCTTCAGTCCTTAGCACATGTGGTATTTGCTCTTGCAAAGACCTCGGCCTGACTGAATTTGGCAAGGTGCAATAGCTGCAAGGTGTTGCGTGTTACAGGCTGGCGACTGGGACAACTGCACAAAGCCACTTCACACTGCAGGCGGGAGGGCCATGGCTTCTCTGTAAGGGAGAAGGTGGGATCGGCTTTCTCTCCACAAGCACTGGAGCTCACTGAATGTCTGTGCCACAGCCTGGGCATCTGTCCATATGCTTTGGGCTTAAGCACAGACTAATTATGGCATAGCTATAGCCAATGATACCCAAGTCCCTCCAGAAAACATGTTAGAGAGACTCAGAAATCTGCACATAAAACCATAGCAGATTTTTGGTTGTACTTTTTTACTGTACGATCCTTAAGCGATGGGATGCCGATGGGCAGGATGGTTTTGTCACTGCTGTGTGAGTGGGAAGGGCAGTTGAGACCTCCAATGAAATGTGGACAGCCCATGTTGACCTTCCCGGTGGGGCAGAACACTTTGGCTAATGTCTCTAATTACGTTTTGGTGCTTTAGTTTGGACAGTCTGTACGGGTAAATAAATCCCGCCCTGGGATATCTTTAACTCTGTATTGTACACCCTACATAGGTTAGGCATTGCCTCAGCTGTACCGATTTTTTTCTTGTTGCTGCATGGCCTGTGGCACTTCAGTCTCTGAGACGCTACATTGTACAACATAAACCTTTAATTTCTGTCCTCTACGCAAAGCTTTCCAAGCCACCTCCAAAGAGAGACAGCACCATGCCTTTCACCTAGAATATAAAATAGGGATTGAGTTCTCATTCACATTTTCAGAACCATAATATACCGAGAAAATCAGCAACAGAAAGCAGCATCCACATACTGTGAGGCAACCTGAATGTGTGTGGAATGTACTGGTCAGTTCACTGAACCGAAGGAGTAAAATCGGGTTTTCTTGCATGAGAAAATATCTAAAAAAGTTCTCCTTAAAACTAACCTCGACATTGTTTTGCAAGAACATGTCTATGTAGCATTTTAGCTCCAATTAGAAAACTACTCTCTGAATACTGCAGTCAGGAACCAACAGGAACAAGATTTTTTTGGGTTTTGATAGTCTGAGGAAGACTTTGTGAACAAATAGCAGGAGCATACATCTAGCCCCAGCTGCTGACTATTCTTCATTACAGTGAGGAGCAAACAATTGAATTGTAAAATACATAGTTAAGAAAAAATACAGCTTCTTTTACAGCTCCTTTTCACTAATTAGGCTGTGCATGTTGTGCATTTGTAAAATCACATAGGGATTTAATAACTTTTATCAGTGTAGATAAACCCTTTGACTTACACCAGGAGTGTCAGCCCTTGGTCCTTATGCAAGTACCTGCTGACAAATCCACCATGCAATTGTCGTCCTTCATTTCAAAACCTTGAAGAATGTCTTACTCTGCCTATACTGATAACACATAAACAATGTTTAAATAGAAGGGCAAAAAAGCAAGCCAGTGACTAAAAATCAGGCTTCAGCAGAAGGGTGAGGGAGCGCAGAAGTTTAGCCAGCTGTTCCCATGAAATCCAGGAAGAAGGCAGAATGCCACTTGACAACTTTTAATTCTTCTGGAAGAAACAGTTGGAGTTCATATGCTCTCTAGCAGTTAGAATACCAAATAAGTACTCTTTTTGCCAGCAGCAGTAGGAAAACACTTTTCTGTCCCTTCTGTACTTCATACCATGTTTCCTAAAATCACATACTGATATCACAGCCGTGTTCCACCTGTGAGATCTGAACAGTACGTGGAGCCAAAATGTGATAGTTCTGCTGTCTCATGGGACACAGTCTCTTTATATCATTTAAAAAGGAAGAAAAAAAAGAAAGTTCATCTCATTTTATACCTCTGATGTACTTTGGAGAAAACAGTTCTTCAGAAGTGCTTTTATGAGTCCTGAGAGTTAGTCATGTCTGGCAAGGGCGGGGAAGCCAAATGTGGTGTTTTCATCAGTAAAAGGGAAATAGTCCAACTCAGGCTTTTGGAAGTTCCCAAGCATTCCCCTGGTGAATGACCGAGGTAGAGAACCACAGACATCCTCAGCATGTGCCACCAGAGCTGGAAAGCTGGAAATTTCATCACAGCTTCCTTTGTTGTACGTTAGTCACATAGGACAAATCACACCACAGTGGGGTTTTCTCAGTTGTCCTTAATAACCTCTCACCTGTGACTACGACAGAAAGCCTAGCTCTGGAGAAGTCCTGCCCGCCTAGTTTTTAGAGTGAGGAGGCAAGAGAGCTGAGGATGGAGACAGAAACACTGCCTTGATTATCTGAAGCCACATGGAAAATCCAGATTTTCCTGGGAGCTGGGCTTGTTTAGCCTGAAGAAGAGAAGGCTGAGAGGGGACCTTATAAATGCTTATAAATATCTCAAGCGTGGGTGTCAGGAGGATGGGGCCAGACTCTTTTCAGTGGTGCCCAGCAACAGGACAAGGGGCAATGGGCACAAAATGAAGCACAGGAAGTTCCACCTGAACATGAGGAAGAACTTCTTCCCTCTGAGGGTGACGGAGCACTGGAACAGGCTGCCCAGGGAGGTTGTGGAGTCTCCTTCTCTGGAGAT
>Ga0065711_1030212_pt1 | contig 33305 bp, 14 predicted proteins | sample Hoacrofraction12_FD_59098 | JGI IMG/M metagenome (GOLD analysis project Ga0065711, IMG submission 59098) | Hoatzin crop microbial communities from Cojedes, Venezuela - Epithelial fraction 12 v2 (version 2) | ecosystem: Host-associated > Birds > Digestive system > Esophagus > Crop | place...
CTGAACATGAGCCAGCAGTGTGCCCAGGTGGCCAAGAAGGCCAATGGCATCCTGGCTTGTATCAGGAATAGTGTGGCCAGCAGGAGTAGGGAGGTGATCGTGCCCCTGTATTTGGCACTGGTGAGGCCGCATCTCAGATACTGTGTTCAGGTTTGGGCCCCTCACTACAAGAAGGACATTGAGTTGCTGGAGCATGTCCAGAGAAGGGCAACGAGGCTGGTGAGGTGTCTAGAGAACAATTCTTATGAGGAGCAGCTGAAGGAACTGGGGTTGTTTAGTCTGGAGAAGAGGAGGCTGAGAGGAGACCTTATTACTCTCTACAACTACCTGAAAGGAGGTTGTAGTGAGGCAGATGTTGGTCTCTTCTCCCAGGTAACTAGTGATAGGATGAGAGGCAATGGCCTCGAGTTGCATCAGGGAAGGTTTAGTTTGGATATTAGGAAAAATTTCTTTACTGAAAGAGTGGTCGGACATTGGAGTAGGCTGCCTAGGGAGTTGGTGGAGTCCCCATCCCTGGAGGTGTTAAAAAAATGGGTAGATATGGCACTTCGGGATATGGTTTAGTAGGCATGGTGGTGTTGGGTGGATGGTTGGACTTCATGATCTTAGAGGTCCATTCCAACCTTTGATTCTATGATTCTACGATTTTTTTGGGGGAGCGAAAAAATTGTATATGCACACTCTTTTATTTCAATTGGCTTCTTTTCCAAAGTGAATTCCTTTAATGAGAGACGATGGTTTTTGACAATATATTTTCAGCCAGGGATGTGAGAGAAAGAAAGGAATCAGCAGCTTTTATAACAGAATGGAGTATTATTATGAGATGTTTTCAATCAGATGAGCCAGTCAAGAATATGTTAAAGCTGTTTTACTAGAACTTTTTCATGTTTGCCAAATGCAAGTGTCAGAAAAGCCCCTTTAAAGAGTGAAATTTCAGTAAATACTGTGAGATAGTTCCAAGTACTGAGCTATACATCCATAGTAGATTAGATGATACACAGCATATGGTGAAGGTCCTGGCTGGCACTATCAGGTTTCATGAGGTGGAGTAGAGAGTTGTGTAGGTGGCTGACAAAGAAAGGAAAGAGTGAAAAGGCAGTAAGGATGTACAGTGGAAAGCAGTGATGAGGGGTTGTTTTAGTTCCCTGTGACTGCTTTGAGCAGGAAATCTATGCCAGTGCTGCAACATGGGGCTTACTAAACCTGATCCAGCATGGTACTAACAAAGCTGTGCTGGCTGCGGAGGTTGTGCTGCTCAGGTACAATGCACTATACTATGTGAACGCACTGGCTTCTCTGCAGTAGCTCAAGGATTACCTTCCTGCAGTCTTTCCTGGCTAGATGTGTTGGGACAATCAGCTGTAAGTATGACCTAAGGCTTCCTTGGGCTGTAAAAATAGCAAAAAGCCCAGATGCGTTTCAAGAAAACAGGATTTTATTTACGTTACTTATTTATTTAACTTACTAGGATTGTAACTACACACCTCACATAATCCAGTTTCCCCTTAAAAGGAAAAAAATCTGAAAAGGCTCCAAATAACTGCAGCGGTAAAGTTACTTTAAGAATTTGAAAAGCGTTTGTGATATTTTCCTGAATGTGAAATCACATTTTGTTTCTCTTATTTTATTGGGATTTTAATGGGTGATAAAGTGATTGTTGATAAGGATATACAATATGGGCATGGAAATCATCAATATTTGAGTGGCCTGAACTTATAGTTTAAATATTCAAGAAAGTAAAAGTGTGGTAAAAACACAGTATTCTCTCTCTGAGGTAGGATCCTTCCTTGAAGCATTTTTTGTAACTCTTTGGCAGTTTCTGCAAGATTAGCATCTAGAATCTTGTCCTTGTAGGGATCTGGGAGGGAATTAGTCTCTAAATCATCTTTTTATGAAATCAGCCAATGTGATTAAAAGCCTCAAATAGTGGTCATGTGTAGTGTTGAAATTTACACAACTGGATCAGCAAATTCTAAATTTTCAGCTCTTTGGACTTAATGCCACCTATAGATGGATGCAACTGTGAATGAAGCTTGTGCAAGTTGTAATAATTAGCACAGGCTGTGTCCCACTGCACTTGCTTAGGTTATGATAAGAAGAGATGTCCACTATCACACTTTTTTTTGTTGTCTTTTGAACCAAAGCAAAATTTGGATCAAAAAAATTGCTTTCTTTTGTAAGGGGATTTGGTCTGCTCTGAAGGCTCAGAGGCAAATATTGATTTTTACCCATACAGGGTACAGAAGTCCAACCGTCTTACAGGGAAATAGCAAAAGGAAATGAGAATTTGTACAGGACCTTTTCCAGTTTAAATCTGCCAGGTATCTGTGGCACATACCTAGTGCAATAGAAAAATAGTACAGCATTTCCTTTAACAAACCACAAGAGTGATTAAATTATTTTAAGCAGGTACAGCTATAATTGGCAAATTAGTGTTTTTATGTGATCTTTGAAATACTTCATGGTAGCAGTTAAATATTCGTATTGCATCACAGTTACCAGTGAAAACACTAGATTTACTGACGTATTTAAAATAACAAACTAGGGTATGATGACAAGGAAACACAAAATGCACGCAATCTGTGGCTATTATTAGAGACTTCACAAGGCTTCAAACATCTGGGAAGATTCTGCTTATGTTAAATACTTGACATAACCCAGGATTATATGAGTTCCAGTAACTGCATGGAATCTAGGTACTAGACTTTCCATTATGAATTATTTTTAAATGCTGTAATCTTAGATTTTGGACATCTAGAAATAATCAGATGGGTTTGATAACCCAATCTACACTTTCTCCAAATCAGTCCTAAAAGCTTATTTTTACATGCACTGAATTACACCAGGAGAGAGATGGTCTGATGGTCTTATTTTTGTCTTTTTTTTTGTGTGTGTGCGTCTGTCTGTTTTTCAAGCCAATATTACTGGGTTCGGCCCTCTTGCTAGGTATGCCTTTTGCCAACTCAAGATATATGACTTCATCTCTAGGCAATTCAACAGGTCCCTGCACTCCATGAGCTTCTGATAGGCCTATTGACATTTTAATCAGATAAAAAATACCCTTTGTCATAAGCAGGTAATCAGGATAGCGTCGTTACTATGATTGAGTATGAGCTGAGGGAAGAATGGTATCCGTTTTTGTTGCTGACTTTGAAAATAATATATTTTTAGGATTTAAATGTAAACCAGCATATTAAATGTTAAAAACCTTGATAACCTGGCAAAAGAAGAAAAAAATGTGGATTTATGTTTTTATGTAACTCTCCTTGCACAGTGATAAACTATAAAGATTTATTTTAGAAATTCTGAGCCAAACATACTTATAAAATTTCTCTCCTGCTTTTGCAACTTTTTCCTAACTTTCATTTAGTTGCCACAGTGCAGATCAGTTGCAAACCTGATTTAACTCATTAAACAGAGTTTATGTCTTCCGTATGATTCTGAAGGAAGAATTCAACATTGTTTGATGAATATGTCTTTTAATCATTGCGTATTTTAGTTATGTAGGGAAGATAATGTCAAGATTTGGAGGAAGTCTAATATTAGCACTTGTCATTATATTGCTTACTATAACTAAGTATTCCAATACCATGAGCCAAGATGTCTTGAGTCAGGCCCGCAAAGAAGCCTTTAAATTCTAAGATTAAAAATACAATTTGAGCAATTCTTTTGCACCATGTGTTTTTTTGAATAACATCTTGGTTGCATATGAAAGCTTTTCTCTGTGGCCCTGAGGATTCAGAACTTCTTAAAGAAAGCTAAAAAGTTTCTCCCACGTTTACAAGAAGAACTTAATATCGGGGGTCCAAAAAGAAGATTTGTAAGATTAGCTGTAAAATTTCAGTAATAGTAAAAATGTTAGTGGTCAGTATTTCTACTTGTAATTTTTGGAACGTTAATTTCTTATAGCAGTAGACAAGATTGAGATGTACAATCTAAATCTTTACTGCGTTAGTACTAAGGCCTGTGTTATTCACTGACAATGCAGAACTTTACCTGTAAAAATGTATTAATGTAGTACACTCATCATCAGTCTCCTTGAATGGAGAGATTAGCCATTCAGAAAATATACTGTTCCTGTCATATAGATTTGTTATGCTGTTAAAAAACATTGTGCTCATTTGCCTTCAATAAAAGTAAATTACTTCTCTGAATATCAACAGATTCTAATATGCTCCAAGTAAACAGGTGAATAATCTTTTATCCTAGGCAAAAGAGTCAGTGATAAAAAAATCAGTTATACTCTTTCACAACAACTGTGAAGATACAAAATTAGCATAGACATTGCTGTAGAAGTTTCTGAAAAGCAAGTAGTGAAAGATTCCATTGACTGACCTCCTGGAAGGTCAATATGATCTCTAAAGCAGAGTCTCTAAATAATGGGAAGTGTGGGAGTTAGTATGTAGGTTATAGCTGTATTAAATAACTTCACTTCCAAATTTCAGTCAGTTCCTCAGTAAGGCTGTGACCCATAAACTTTGTGTAAAACATTGTAAATTAAAATTACTTCTTAAATGTTTTATAGATATAGCATTAGTATTGGTTTGCGTCTTTGGAGATTAATAGGTCTATAATTACCTGAAACAACCATGGCAACAGAGTAAATTTTCACTGGGCACCAGTTACTCACTAATGGTTGCTGTAATTACAAAGAAATAAGATAATAAAAACCCAGAAATTATATGTTATCCTTTGACTTCAATACATTAATTATTGCCATGCAGAGTTGAAGGACTCAGGAATTTCAGGCATTTTTTCCTTGCTGCAGCACATCAGACTTCTCACTAACTGCTCTGCTCTCTAGTCTGCCTCATCTTTCCGGCACAGAGTAGTACTTTAATGACTAACGTAGTATTTGTTGGGAATTGTATTAGACTGTTTTGCATTCTAGAAACATGAAACAATAAGACATGATAAGGTCACGAGGCTGAAATAACGTTACCGTGGATACTTAGGAAAATCTAAAGCTGTGATTCAGACAGGGACATCTCTGCTTGATGTCTCTCTCAAAAATTTTTGTGATAATTGAGGTGTGACCCAAGTGTGACCTGTGTGTGCATATGTGTGCATGGTTGTGTGAGTTAGTTCATTTTTGATGTAAACTGTAGAAAAGAAATCTAGCTACAAAATGGGTTATGGATATTTAGCAATTACAGATATTTAACAATTCCACTTTGCAATGGTGCCTCTCTAAACCTCAGAGTTTAAGCCCCAGCTGAACCCCTGGAAGGAAGTCCTTTTGTGATCCCTGTCAACTGATAGAAACCAATATTAGAAAATTTCCTGATATACTTCTAACATGCCTAATTATTCTAATTATCACACAGCTTATTGCACTCAGGAAGCAACGGGAAATAGCTTGATGTCAAATAGGATCTTGCTTGGCAAGACGAACCAGACTCAAGGATGACTGATAGTCCATTGGTCATACTAAGCTGCCTGTGAAGGAAAATGTTAAGTGGAGCTGAGTCAGACAGAGAAGAAAATGACATTTATGTTTCAGGTGTCTGAATGCTAATGGAGTAACATCTGTGTCATTATGACAATCCCAATAAGACAGAGTTAAGGATGCAGAAGTGTCTTGTTTGAGGAATCTTAGATTGCCTGTGTGCTTTCAGAACATCCTCATAGGACATGGCTTTTGGATGAAGTTTGTATGTTGGATTTGGTTTTTTTTTTTGGTAGATCAACTACACTTTGTATAGCCTTAGACAGGAAATTGTTTAGTTCATTTTCTTTGCAATCGATTATTTCAACTGTGATAATATGACAATGTTTTTCTTTTTTGTTTGTTTCCTCTTCATTTTTATTCTAACAATATGCAATTTCTGCAAAAAGAATGAAAGTTTAGACGTGAAATACCACAGTCATTACACATCACTATTAACATGATGAATCACATTTTGATATTTGAGAACTGTGACCATGGTCTAGGTTAACTAAGGGAGTGACTATTATCCTTCCTGTCTAATTCCAAACTTTCTATTTAAAATTATCATGGTGAAAAAGAAGCTGATGACAGAAGCTGTGTCAAAGCCCAGCCACCAGCTTCAGTACATGCAGTGACCTTAGTGCAGAGTAACTCCATGTAAAGCCCTACTTTGCTGAACAGAGAGCTCATCAGGTGAAGACTTCAAAAGAAGAGTCTGGAGACAGAGGAGCAGAGTCACAAATAAAAGCTCTGCTGGAGTTGGGAGCGAAGTCCCTGTACTGAGGATGATGTCTCTTAGCAGGACCATTTACCCGCTTTCCCATTTTGATGCCGTTTTGACAATTACTGAAAATGGTAGTTACCTTTCCTCACTAGGATAATGCCTTGCTCCCTAGGCAGCTGTCACCTGTGGCAAAGCACTTTTATTTGCCTCCTATCGGCCTCAGGAATCTGTTAGTATGGAAGAGCTTCCTGAGAAACTGAATAAACTCCCAAAACTTCTGTCCCACAGCAGCTGGAAGTACAGATAGCTCTTCAGATAATCCTTTTTTCTGCAGACATCCCTTGCAGTTTAACTAGTTCCCGACCATCACAGTCTCTGTGTTGATTCCTGTAGCAATGTGTGGCTTTCTTTGATCCACTTCCTTACAGGACCACCACCTCCATTTGGGCAGGGCTTTCACTTAGCTCCACATCTCCCCTCTCCTTTCTCTCACATGGTTGAGTACCAGAGGTACTGTTCTGGAGTGGAAAGGGAAGAAATCTTTCGAGACTGTACAGGCACTTGCGAGTTACTGATATTCACAAAGTTGCTTCCTTATCTGAAACACTTTATCTTAGTGTCTTTTGACTTCCAAAGTCCACATAGGTGTGTATGTGCCTGCATGGCACGTTTTTGTCCTGGCCTGAAGTAAATACTCAGATTGGAGTCTGAAATGGGAGAGCTGTAACTCATCTCTGCCTTCCCATATTCAGTAAGCACAAGCTGATGAGAAAAGTTGGTTATCACCTGAAAGACATTCTTCCAGTTGTCATCTTGATAGGGCCTTACCTGAAAAGTTTCAGAGTGACAAAAGTGAGATGCGGAGTAGAAACTGTGCTGCAAGTGTACCTTTTATTAGAACTGAGCAGAAATGCTTATTCCACATGAAATAAGTTAATTATCAATGCAAAAAAGGAGGAGCCTTAGAAAACCAGAATTTCATACAAAACTTTGGCCAGAAGTCTTTGAAAGATTAAAATAATAAAGAAAGAGTGAGGGAAAAAAAAGAATATTCATACTTGTATCTGTTGTAATAGGACCACTGCTGTAGAATGATGCATGAGCATTAATCCAGGAAGGGAACAGGTTTTTTTCTTGTATAATACACAGTGTTCTAGTTTCGACCTACTTAGATAGGACCTGATGACCATGGCAGGTGACCCCAGTGGAAGTACTGTGTATTCAGTGACAGAGGTCGGTAGTGCTGAAATAAGTACATCTTTCTGGGACTAGTAAAACAGGAACAACAAATAAAAAAAGTATAAAGTGAAGGAGGGGTGAAGCGCCACACTGCCTTCCCATATAATGTCAGAAAGCAGTAAAAATGGAAAAGGTATCAGTATCTGATGAAGCATTGGAGACCGGCTATTGCTGAAGACAGATGCAGGCAGGGCGCACCCATGCTCTTCGTGACAAACAGTTCTCACGCATCTTGGTGTGTCCTTCTTGTATACTCTGAGATAAGATGATGGACAGATTTATGTTCAGGTGTGAATTGTTCTGTTCTTCCTAGAAATATATTAAATAGAGTTTTAGGTAACAAAAAACTGCTAATGCAGAAGTTCTTGGACACTCCTGGAAGTCCTCAGTCTCTTCTGATCTCTTCCAATGGAACCATGTAGCTACAGCTTCTTGGAAGAGTTCTTTTGCCCGTAAAATCATGGGAATGAAAGTAAATGATATGAAGACCCTTTTAAACTGGGCATCTATTGTATGATTGTTTTGCTAAGGACTGAAGATAATTGTGTTTCTGTTGAGAAATACATGTCTACTTGAAGTATATTTATTTTGGCAATACTGAAACAAATGGCTTGCATTTATATTTGTGGTAAAGATTCCTCACACTTTCACTCCCACTTACTTCCCAGTATATGTGTAAGCTACCGTATTTCCTTTTTTTTCTTGTGGAAAATCATAATTACGAACTCTTCTCAGAAGGATTACAAGAAATGCTATTACTGGTGCTGCAAAATACATTTTAAAAGAAAAAATACCCAGCAACAACATTTTAAAAAACTATGAACATATACTTGATAACATTAAAATTAACATTTTCCACCCAAGAACATTTGATACTATCCAGTCTACAATATTATGCAAACAAAAAGTTATGCATTTATTTACACATTTCTATAGTCGTTACCCACAAAACCTAATGACCCTCTTATAACTTCCTTTTCCAGTACAAATTGTTAGCTTGTACTAGATGTCATACCAGCTTGTGAATATTTTAGTATGTTACTAGAGTGTTATTTATCTTGCAGTTCAATTTTGTCATGTTGATTGTTAAAGGATTGAGTTATGTGTCCCCATTGCATACAACAAAGCCCGTTGGCTTTTTTTGGCTTAGTGGGTTCTTCAGCTGCAGGACTGAACCAGTCTTCTCTGGCACACAATCTATGCTGAGATTTTAAGACAAACTTGTCTCTATGGATTTCCTGAGTGCAGAATAAAAACATGCTGGATTGTTCCAAGTATGCTGGTAGAACTGAATTTTTTGGCTACATGTAGGGAATGGCAAGCTTTTTCTCTCACTCTCTGTCTCCTCTCTTCCCAAATCCCCCTTCCTATCTACTCTAGTGTAATTGTGTGGACAGGGCTGTCCCTTTTGCAGAGGTGAAAGGAACAAAGATAAGGTGGTGGAGGATGTCCAAAGGGGCTTGTTTTCTGTTCCTCAGTAGTTCCTACCCCACCAGAATCTTTCTTCACACTCCTTTCCCGGGACTGATGGATTTTTTTGCCAATAGCATGGTGCTAATGCCTGTCTTGCTTTAGCACCTACCTGTGAAGAAGCTCATCTACATCTCCTACCCTCCCAGTTAGCCCTGGAGTGGGGAAAGTCATTCACATAGCACTGCCCCACGTCTGGGAGGAGAGGTGAATGTAGAGGCGTAGCCTCACTGTGCAGAGAAGAATGGGATCAGCCCAGGCAGGGAAATAAGAAGCTTCCTTCACGATACTATGTCACTGTAGCAGGACTGGTGTCTAGCAATTTTAATTCTTTATCTGGCAAAATATGAAGTTTAATCTGTGATGCAGTTGTATTACAGGTATACTTCTCATCTGTGAGTAGACTCAAGGTGCTGTAAGAGTGGAGCTAGAGTTCTGTTCTTTTATATCCTGGACTGAGTATTACTGGTTAGAAGATATGAACAAAAACTTCATGAGTGTAATATGTTTACTGAGAGTGGCCAATAGCAGATGTCCGGGAAGAGAATGTAGGGAACAAAGAATATGTAGAAGAATTTCTGTCTTGTATATTTTTCTTGCAATTAGTAGCAGAAGGACTACATGAACCAGAGTTTCATCTAGATCACTGTTTTTAATAAGCACTGATAAACATACTTGATATTTCTTATTTTAAATACCATGTGCTCATGATACCCTCCCCTGACTGATGTTCTCAGGCAGGGGTGGAATGAACTCTTCCTTTCACAGAAGTACATAATTCTAATCATTCTCTGTGCTGAGGATCAAGACATCAAATAAATTATACCTATCTCTGCAGAATCGCAACTATCTTGTCTATCAGATTTAATAATATAAAGTTGTACTGCTTGACATGGAATTGATTTATATCAGTTTATTTTAATATCAGATTTGTTACTTTCTCTATAAGCCTTGTAGTGGTTACCACCACAATTTATAACACACATGCCCTAAATGTGTATATAATTCATTTCCTGTGACACTCTCAGTTTCTCTTTGGTTCTGTTTTGTGCAATCATACATGAACAACCAGAATCTGCCCCGTGGTAAGTAAGATAAATTGCCTAAACACGGGCATCGAATGCCGTTTCAGATACCTCAGGGTATCCATCTGGCCTCCAGCTGCTGCCTCAGAAAGGCACAGGTACTCTGTCATATGCATATTCTGCATATCTGTGTGGATGTCTCTAGTATCTTAGGATATTTAAAACAGCAGTAAGCGCCTATGTTTACAGCAACTGCATGCAATCCTGTGTTATTGTCCTAATCCTGAACTAAGACATTTAGGGTAAGCATAAAGAGAAGTCTTTTCAGATTTTGAATGGGTGTAAAAGAATCATCATTTATTGCTTTAGTAACCACATTGCTTATTGTTTGAAAATGTCTGCTGCATGGACACTGGGCTGATAATGGCTTCGTTTATCACAAATCTTTCATAGTTTGATACGCTGTGCATTCCTCCCCTGTCTGTCAGCCTCATATTCACAAATTAACTTTTGTTAGTTCTGATTACTTGTTTATAGTTCTCTGGTATATTTTTTTAAGTATTAAATGTTTTAACATCTAGTATTTACTCTTTAAATTGATTCAATTTCAACCTTCTATTATTTCATTTGTCTCGAAATACTTCTTGGTGGCAAATTTCTTGTTTAATTTTACAAATGCATTCTTCTATGGGAACTCTCAGTACTGCAAGTTGAAATGGTTACTCTCCCTGTTTCTACTTTAGTATGAACAATTTAATTCATGTACATCTCTGCAGTACATTTTCCTTTTAAGAGCTAATTAAAATGAAATGCTAATTACAAAAAAACCAACCCTGAACCCTCAACTCTAGCACTTGAAACTAATAGTATAAATTAATGAAATAAGGGTAGATCCTACAAATCTGAGGAGTTTTCCAGTAAAGGCAATTTCTAACAGACGGTGCGTTCTGAAATTTCTGATACACAACAGTTAACTCTATTACAGTGTACAATAAACTGCTTGACTTCCATTCACTAAACATACCCTTGAATCCATGCTGACTGCATTAGGGTTTGTGACAGATAAAACAGCCTATGTGGAGCAGCTCAAAGGATGAAGACTTAGCAGAAGTAATTTTCATTTGAGTTTAAAAAATGAAATTAATATCAAACCACCGAAACCTGGTAAAGTGATAGATTTGTATCTGGTATCAAGGTCTGTAATGAAATCAGCTCCACTAGAGTTGGGATATTCTGTAAATGGCAGTTGTGAGACTTGCCAGCACAGCCCCTTTTCTACGCTTTTGTCAAGACACTGAAGTAGCTGTGCCTCGTAATAAGTAAATTTTTAGTAAATATTTTCACATAAGAAAACTCCAAGGTTGTTGATTTAACTGTTTTTTTTTTTTTTTTTTTTTAAATAAGGCTCACCACTATTCTTAGCTCGGGGAACAGTTACAGATCAATCACCTTAATATGCAGTTGGCCACTACTACGTATGAACTTGTGTTTTTCATATGATTCCACTTCATTTCCACCACCTGACATGTAAGAGAACAACTTCACCGGAAGGCATTTGGGCAAGTGCACTCCATAGTCTCACAGGAAACTAAGATTACCAGTTGCATTAGGAGTGGGGATGTTTCAAATTCACGTGAAATGTAACTTGACAAAGTAGACATATGCAGGACAAGGTAGTTGCTGAGCAGCTTCTTAAGAATATCAAGGTATTTGTTTAAGGATTTATTCAGAAGAATGTGAATTTTCAAGTTCAGTATACAAAGAACCTGTCATAAAATAGTTGTTTATCAGAAAGAGTCCTCCTTGACATCAGTGTAAGGCATTAAATATTCAAAAAGATCCATTACATCTTTGATTCTGAATTAAAAACCTCACGCATTTTACATTTTTTCTTCTCTAAATAACATTTCTGGCTAGTTTAAGCTGCATTTTGAAAGGCTTGTAAACAGCTGAGGTCACAGACACATTGCTTCAGTAATGTTTAGCTAATGTGCTAGCTTAACGCCCTGAGCTGTTTAATGCTGCTGGCTGTAAACCGGTAAGGAGGAGAGATAATTTCTTTCAGTGCCAGATTATTACTTTATATCTGTAATAAGTAAATATGTTCTTTGGCTTAATAAAATGTAGCTTATTCTCCTATGCTGTGCATATGGATTGTCTTCAAATGAATGGTGACAGAACTACTCTACAAAGCATCCTTCTATAGGGTTTATAGAAGATTATTTAATTAGTCTGGTTTTGGAATGATTTTGAAGCAGGATCTATTTATCAGCCATTCAGTGTTCAAAAAAAATCGAAGCGACTTGGTATGCAATACAGCAAAGAGTCCAAAACTTTTAGGTGACCACAACATACAGTATATATGGCTGTTAAAAGGGTGCCCAGTAGCAGACAAATGCTTATGTTCATGGCTTGAAAATCTCAGGATACCAGTTCAGGTGCACAATCCAGTATTTCTTTGTATTTTGAATCACGCTATTGGACGTAGCCACAGCTCTGCTGTCAGGGCAAAGTAACTGCTTTGCGCTGTCTTCGAAGAAACAGAGGAATGGATGGAGTTCTGTCTCCATGTGTTTCTCACTCTATATTATCCCTTTTGTCACTTTCGGTGAAGTAGATCCTGTAACGAAAAATGAACACTTCCACCCTATACTAACCATGACACTGAACTACTGGTCTTTCCGTTACAAACCAAGGACATTAAATGAGCTGCATTTTCCTATTTTGTTTTACTTTTTTAACTGCAAAAGAGTGTGGTTTCAAAACAAGCCTGTAAACCTTTTGAACAATGCTTCATTATGAAATTTGAAATTTTGCTTACACGTGTCATTCTACAGTTATACATCAGGAAAAAAAAATAAAGATTTTCTAAAAGTATTCTGGAATTGCTTAACAAAGAGCGACTTCAGAAGCAGATCTCAAAATAAGTTGGTAACTATGTTTATATATTAAAAAAAAAAGATTGGCATGAAAGAAAGATGAAGCTAAAGGCCCACACATGATTTTCCATAGTTAGCCAAGCTTATTATGTACTGTTGAAGTTCTATGACATACTTCTGTTTTAGGCATCCAGAATGCATTAAAAATTTAGTTAAGGTGGTGACAGATTGAATATAATTACCTGAGTCAAACATGGGTTAAAATTACTCATGGCACCATAACCACACAGAGAATAAAATGTGAAAAGACCCAAAGGCACAGTTCCTTCACTGCTCTTTAACTATATTGTTACGTGATTGCTGACAAATTAAGAAAAAAAAATCAATTTATATTATTTTTAAAAAGTGGGCTGCTTTTATTTTCTCAGGTAGTTTACACTAGCATTACAGGGACATTTTTCCTAAGCAAAAGGTACAGTTTTCCTATAGTGGTGCCCAATAAATGTGTTTCCTGGAGGAGGATATCCAAGTTCATTCTCTAAGATAAATATCCTGTCCAAGAACTATTCAGTGTGGTTTCCCAAATTTTTTTATCTAAGCTGGAATATATATAACCTGGGCTTAATACCTCAGGTCCATGTTGTATTCTGTATTACTTGTTCTCAACAACGAAAGCATATAGATTCAGCAGCCAGTCCTCAACGACCATTAAGCGGAGCAATTAAACAGTGCATAAAACTAGAACTAAGATCATAGAATAGAATCACAGAATGGTTTGGGATGGAAGGGACCATTAGAGGTCATCTAGCCCAACCCCCCTGTGGTGAGCAGGGAACACCTTCAACTAGACCAGGTTTCTCAGAGCCCCGTCTGACCTGGCCTTGAATGTTTCCAGGGATGGGGCCTCCACTACCTCTCTGGGCAACCTGTTCCAGTGTTTTACCACCCTCATCATAAAATGTCTTCCTTATATCCAGTCGAAATCTACCCTCTTTTAGTTTAAAACAATTACTCCTTGTCCTGTCACAACATGCTCCACTAAAAAGATTTTCCCCATCTTTCCAACAGGCCCCCTTTAAGGCTGCAATAAGGTGTCCCTGCAGCCTTCTTTTCTTCAGGCTTAACAGCCCCAAATCTCTCAGCCTTTCCTGCTAGGAGAGGTGTTCCATTCCTTGGATAATTTTTGTGTCCCTCCTCTGGACCCACTCCAACAGGTCCATGTCTTTCCTGTGTTGCGGGCTCCAGAGCTGGACGCAGGACTCCAGGTGAGGTCTCACCAGAGGAGAGTAGCGGGGCAGAATCCCCTGCCTTGACCTGCTAGCCACATTCCTTTTTATGCATCCCAGGATAAGGTTGGCCTTCCGGGCTGCAAGCACACATTGATGGCTCACGTCCAGCCTTTCACCCACCAGCACCCCGAAGTCCTTCTCCTCAGGGCTGCTCTCAGTCCCTTCATCCCGCAGCCCTTATTGACACAGGGGGTTGCCCCGATCTCTGTGCAGGACCTTGCACGTGGCCTTATTGAACCTCATGAAGTTCTTGCAGGCCCACTTCTCGAGCTTGTCCAGGTCCCTCTGGATTGCATCCCATCCTTCTGGCATGTTGACTGCACTGTTCAGCTTGGTGTCATCTGCGGACTTGCTGAAGGTGCACTAGATCTCACAGTCTAAGTCATTGATGAAAGTGTTGAACAGCACTGGTCCCAGTACGGACCCCTGAGGGACCCCACTTGTCACCGGTGTCCATTTGGACATTGAGCTGTTGACCACTACGCTCTGGCTCTGACCTTCCAACCAATTCCTTATCCATCGAGCAGTCCACCCATCAAATCTCTCTGATTTAGAGAGAAGGATGTCGTAGGGGACCGTGTCAAAGGCTTTATAGATTACATTTCCTGTAATGGTAATGATACAGTATAAGCGTATGTGGCAGTGCAGAACCAGATATCAAGAGTGCTGAGTTCTGCATATCTGGTTGTCAAGAAAACAGGCAATTCTACAACCCAATGGCATTTGTTAGTGTTATATACCAAATCTGAACATGTCTCCAGCTATCGTATTAGTTCTGGTCAGCAACAGTGTTTCTCCACATGGTTCAATTATCTGATTTCTACACAGTGTTAATCAGTTTTTCCACAGAAGTGTTCACTTTAATTTGATGGACTATCCAACAATGTATATTTTCTTAGAAAACTGTTTGATTTTGTGGACTATCCATTCTCAGATGTACCGTTCATCTGGATCATCCACCAAGGTATATTTTTCTTCAGATGAGATTAACATTTTTTTAAGAACATTAATTAACCATTTGTGATTTATTTATAGCCTGAAGGCCTCTAGTTTCATTATGTCCTTACACTTTCAATGCTTCTGCTACCGTTTTGCAATCATAATTTTTAGAACCCTTGGTAAAATCCCAAGATTTTTTTCAAATGTCTTTAAGTTTTGCTTTCCTGGTTAAGTAGCTAATGGTTTATTAGCACAATCCATCCATGCATACCTCCTTGGTTTAGGTCCATTAAATGTTTCATTCCACAAAGCAGCAATGACCTGAAAGACATACATAAGTCATAAAATATAAAACATGGCAGATGGAAATAATGGTCTAGTAATGCTTGCTAAGAGTATCTACTACTTATGGCAGTATTTCTAGAACTTAAGCAAATTTACTTTACAGTAGGCACTGTGACAGTCATTGTACTTTCTAAAATTTGCTATTCAGCAGAAGGTTAGTGTGTTCTTCCCAGTGTTTGTGGGTCTGAATCTTCTGTGACTTCTCCCAGCTTTTAATAAGATTAATTTTACTAACTTGGAAAAGGTTGATTTAATTTCTTCTATATGAGAAAGATCTTGTTAGACTCCGCTGGAGTCACAGCTGAATTCAGCAGGATTCTATATCCCTGTCGACTGAGGTGCACAGCGTGAGATGCTGTAACACTCTAGCTGAGAACACCACTACATCAAAGAGAAGGATGTTTCTAGCCTGTACTATAGTCTGTCTCTTTGTATATGACATTTCTAAAACCATCAATAGATCATAAGCTTACACTGTTATTGTTGAGCATAAGAACATCCAAAGTTCCCATTAGTCTTAAGGGATACAAAGTATGTTTCGTATCTGTTGGTAAAAGATATCTGTTCTTTCCATGAGCTTTTTAAGTGCTGCTGAATGGAAAGATGAATTCCATCATTACTTGAGAATGATATTTTGAAGGTTACCTCTGTACCTATGTACCAACAACAGTTGAGTATGTGGTTACTGGGTGGAAGAAATTTATTGGATCAACCTTCTGTTTGAGCAGTGAAGAATAATTTCATTGCTTGGAAGATTGTACACTGGCATTTTTCTTGCCCTTCATTCTGTCAAATTGGAAGCAAAGCACAAAGAGCTTTCAAAAATTTTGTGTGGAGTCTCTTGTATCTTCATGGAGTCTTGAGTCTTTATCACACATAATTTTTTGATACTCTTCTTCCATGGTTGCTCACATCTAATTTTTGCAGCCGGATTTTTTCTGGCAGTACTGTGAAATTGTCACAGTAGTTAATATGCCACTTGTCACTCTCAAGGCACTGTTTATTTCTCTGGATATCAGTTTTATATAAAAGCTGCTATACAAAAAAAGACAATAAAATACTTTATGGGAGACAGACAGACATACAAGAAGAAGTATTTATGTTGAAATTCTGGAGTATGTAAATTGCTGGCCCCACTTCTACTGGCTAGCTTCTGCTTTATACGTATGGAAAATTTCAAGCTTTTTTTTGGCATTCTCTGGAAACCACTCTCGATGGACTTAGTGCCTCTAGGCACTAGCACTACATTAACAAGTCATACTGTAGGAATATACTATGAATTGGATATTCTCCTTTTCTTGGCTGGTCATATGGAGAAATGTGAAAACATTGGGAGGTAGGTTTTGTGGTGGTCTGGGTTTTTTCTCTAGTAAAGATAGTAGTATGTTTTACTACTTTGTGTAGTTTTTGAAAAGTCTCTGTAGGAGTGCAGATCCTTGATGTCATCTTCAGGGAATTCATCAAAATGTGTTCTAATTTGGCTGGCCTGATTGCCTGAGTAGAAGTGTAGTTTTCAATCTTTGAACATTTTGTTGATCAAAGTGGGAACAGAGTGTTGGTTTATAACTTTTGACAGCTTCAGCAATGGCCCTTTCTGTCAGGTAGTGTCATGTATAGAGGACAGAGCAACAATCACAGCTGCTAGCCTTCATTTATTTTAATAAAGCACTTTTACACAGGTGGTCAATGCTAGAAACTGATCACATTAACCGTGACCAGATTTAGACCCTTGCATCTCAAGATCCTTTATAAGCATTGGCTCCTATGTTGATGACATTATTTTCATACTTAACAGGGAAATTATTTGTGAAGTTCATTACAAGATTGCTATTTTGTGCCTACAGCACTGTATTCACATCCTGAAGTGGAATTGTGCCCTTCTGCAAGTCAAGGAGTTTCTCCACATGTGTATTATCACAGAATTTCCTAATGTTCTGCAATACACGCACTAAAAACCCCCGACAAACCAACCAAAACAAAAAATTACAAAAGATTATATTTTAAAACTATTTCATTATACATAGATAGGGTAGATTTTGTGGTGATGATAGTAACACACACTTCCTCTTTGTGAGATATTTTGATTTATTACCGTACTAGCCTTGCATTATGAAGAACCTGGGCAATCTCTAATTAGTACATTTCCTCCAAAATACATTTTATGGAAAATTGCATTACAGATATTTATCCAAATTGCTTTTTAATATTTTGTAGGGAGTGCTGGAACACCTGTTATCTTCAACGAAAATGGAGATGCTCCTGGACGCTATGATATTTTTCAGTATCAAATCACCAACAAGAGTACAGAATACAAAGTAATTGGTCAGTGGACTAACCAACTTCGTCTAAATGTAAGTACTAGCTTGATTATGATGCTGACATTAGAGAATATTCGTTTGAATAATACTCTATTTCAAAACACTGCAAAAATATTGAAGATTTCTACTCTGTCAATTGACAGAAGATAGCTCTTCCATTCTCTTCTTGAAAAGACAGCAAAAGATACCACAATAACATGAATCAAATTCTTTATATTTTAAAGTATGTTGTTTTTTGTATTTACCTACTCCTTTAAATGATATTTTAAAATCATTATATACATTATATTCCTCAGACTGGCTATGAAGTTAGGCAGGGAAACAGTATCTCATCCTACAAAAGGGAATGTCAGACAAAATGATGGGTACATATGCATTGCCCAGATATTTCAAATAAAATGAGGATGAATATCATAGAATCATAGAACGGTTTGGGTTGGAAGGCACCTTAGAAATCATCTAGTTCCAACCTTCCTGTCATGGGCAAGGACACCTTTCATTAGACCATGTTGCTCAGAGCCCCATACGACCTGGCCTTGAATACTTCCAGGGAGGGGGCATCCACAGCTTCTCTGGGCAACCTGTGCCAGTGCCTCACCACCCTCACAATGAAGAATTTTTCTTATATCTAGTCTAAATCTACTCTCTTACAGTTTAAAGCCATTACCCCTTGTCCATCATTCCATGACCTCGTAAAAAGTCCCTCTCCAGCTTTCTTGTAGGCCCCCTTCAGGTAGTGAAAGGCCACAATAAGGTGTCCCTGCAGCCTTCTCCAGTCTGAACAACCCCAACTTTCTCAGCCTTTCCTCTTAGGAGAGGTGTTCCATCCCTTGGATCATTTTTGTGTCCCTCCTCTGGACCCGCTCCAACAGGTCCATGTCTTTCCTGTGCTGAGAGCTCCAGAGGTGGATGCAGGACTCCAGGTGAGGTCTCACCAGAGGAGAGTAGTGGGGCAGAATCCCTTCCCTTGACCTGCTGGCCACATTTCTTTTGATGCAGCCCAGGATAAGGTTGGTGATCTGGACCAAAGTGTATTTAGTAAGAGAAGTTTGAACTCTAATGTCTGATTTAGTCGAAACACTGGGATGATGAACTACTTCAATGAAAAGGGAGAATTTTGAGTATTTCTGTGTAGTCAACTAGAATTAGCATAGTACCTTACTACCTAATAGCAGAAGAAACAATTCACAAGAACCCACCCATCCTTAGGAGGTGTTTCTAACTGCTGCCTTAAAATATTCTGCAAATTTTGCAGTAGTTAAGTCCCACCCGTGCATTGAATTATATTTGTTTCAAAAATTGCCACCCCAATAAGATTCAGGGAATATAACATTCCAGAATACTTGTATGGCAGCTAACAATCAAGTCACAGCTGTAACTTGAGAAGTTGTTGGGTCCAAGGCGCTTTCTGTCAGAAGTTGTCTCCATATGAGGAGAATTACAGTTAAGAGAAAAGAAAGCAAAGCTAACCTGTTTTCTTGTTAGTTGTGCAGTGTTTACAGGATTTACCTGAGATACATTAGCCATCTGGGTAGCTCTGCAAATCCGAAATATCGAGTGTTGTTTTGCGAAGGGCTGGTGAGAAGGGCAACAGTGTAAATTCACCAAAGGGAGTTTACTCAATGATTTTAATCAAACCACAAAAAGCAGGTTTCAAACATCTCTGGTTTTGCATGTGAGAAATTCCTGAAGAAGGGTAACAAAGACAGTGTAGTAAATATTTGCAAATTATTCTCCTGTTGAGATTACTTTGCAATAATTACCTGAGTGCTACCCACAGTAACACATATGATATCTTCCCATTTTCAGCCACAGCTGTTAAATCAACTACCATTTAATATCTATAACTGCTTGGCAAGGACTCATTTATTTAATTCTTCTGCCCAAATAGGAGAAAATCTACCAACAGAAACTGCATGTAGCAGATTGTGTGGCAGTGTTATGTCCCTCCAGTAACCTGATATCTGTCTGCTGAAATGCATGACAGGAAAAAAAATGGTTAATCAAGTTTAAAGATTAATACTAAATAGTAATTTCTGGAAAACACTAGAGTTAGACGCTTATCATAATTATTATGGCATACATTCCAGATCTTCATAATTGTTACAGTTTTCTGAAAAGTTAGTGTTTATTAAGTAAGATGAAAAACTGATACACACATTTTGCACAAGTGTTAGTACTAACAGAGCAGTTACATAGCTAAGGTAGCTAAAAGCTACCTCAGAATTTGTTTCAGTTCTACTTTCATTCCAATTTGCCTTTTTCAAACCTCCCCTAGACTGCTACATTTTTCATTAAGCCTGTAGTTTTTTAGTCCCATTATTTCTGCCTCATGTATGTGTACTCCAGGGAGTTCTCTGAAAAAGTGTTGGATATGCTGCTACTCAGACTACTGAAACCACACCATGCTAACCACATTGACCACAAAGCAAACAGGAAAGGATTTGTGTAAGGAGACCCCTTATTAACTCTCATTAAGAATAGATGTGTTAAGATGTTTCGCATTCATGGGCTCGTGCTGGATACAACCGGCTGTCCAAATTCGTGGGTGAGCTCTGTCTAGCCTGTGGAGTTGTGGAGATGTGAACAGGCTGGCACAATGCTCCGCAGCAAGCGTTTCTGCTCCTGCTCTCGTGCCATGGCCCCGCTCTCGTCGCACTGCCCCTGCTCTGCTGCACACCCCCTGCTCACACGGCCCAGGGTGCGAGCAAGCGCGCAGTGCTCCATCCCCCCATGCACGGTGCAACTGGATCGATTCAGCAAGTAGGAAGAAAGGCTTCTCTCCCTAGCTTTTACTCCTGTGTCTCGACTTACTCACCTTTAGCTAAAGGCTGGAGGACTGCTAAACGGAAGACTTGGCTTTTTTTGTTAAAGTTTGTCAGGGGTTGAGATGCTGGGTGCTGTTCTCCCTTGGTCTTTCCAGGTGCTGATGTGGTAACAATGAGGAAAGAAGTCGTAATAGGGGTGCTACAGATAGTTTCCATCTGCTTGTGTATTCAGAAATTACTTAAAGCATGTCAGTGGTAGTTACGCCGCAAGATGACCTGCTGTGGCAAAGCTGTTGCGTCCGCTCACTAGGCAATATGTACAAAACCCAAGCAGTCTTTGTGAATGATTGTCAATACTCCAAATCATCATACGGCAAATTAGGTAGTGCCTGTGACTGCCGATGGATCAGAGGGAACACCGTGGTTTTTCTCATTGGTTTCAGTGAAAACATCTATATTCATTGAAGACAAAGCAGTGTTAAGATGGCAGAGCGCCTTTTACCCTACTGTTCTATAAAGGAGATGCTTTTAAAATATAATATTTTTTCCCACTGCATCCTTCTTTCTGCTGCAGTTTCCTCTTAATGGATACACATGTAACTATGATTTTTAATGAATCTGTCAGTTAGATATCCTCTGTAGATATTTCTACTCCTATTTTTATAGATATTTCTACTTCAGATTGTGCAGTAACGTGTTGTAGCTACAACTGTGTTTATGATTGTGTTCGTCTATACAGCTGGTATATTGTTTCAGAAAATTTATATCTTTTATTCATTTATTTATCTTCTATGCCAGAAAAATAAATCATGAAAGTACTACATTTTTAGTACAGTTCAGCCTTTGGAACAATTAATGTAACTAAGATTAGAACATGTCTTGCATCTAAATAATTGAATCAAAGGGTTTCCTTTTTTCTTTCTGATTTTTTTCTCCCTTTTTTTTTTGTTTTCTTTTTCCTTAGGATGCTCTTTGATATTTTCTCTGTCAGTTTTTGGCTGCGGGTCAGTGTTGTGCATGCTATATCTCCTAATCCAGTGGCCAGCCCTGGTCCTGTCTCTGACCCCGACCCTGAGGATTCAGGATTCCTCTGCGGAGGTCTCTGGTTCCTCAAAGTTTTCATGGACTCTGCAGGATCCTTGTGGTCAAGCTTCAAACTTATTCCTTTCCTGGTGCAGTGCTGGCTTTCCCTTTTGGCAGAAAGTGCTGACTCTGGCTAGGTAAAGACTCTGTATCATGCTCCCTAAGGGGCTTTTTGTCAGCAGGCTTCACCATCTGCAGAGACCCTTCTGGCTGTGATGCTGATTTCTCCCTGTAGTCCTCAGTAATATTAATGCTCTCCTTTAGGCAGACTGACATTTCAGGTTTCCTCTGAAGCAGCTATAGCTTCCAGATATAGATAGGAACTTCACGATTACTGATCGGTACTACTCTTGCAATTCTTACAAAAAACCATGTGCGACAATGCTGAGAGATACAGTATAGAAGTTAAATTAAAAAAGAATTATGATATCCAAAATTTTAACTTTTGTGTAATTCTTGAGTTTGAATAAGGTATCTCAATCTTTGACAGATGCAAGGCAATTCTGAAAGCAGATATTTAGAAACGCTAAACTAATGTCAGAGAATCTGATTGCCTTTGATACAATTGTCAATTTACATGATTCTGACAATGTAAATTTACACCCCTATTAAAATCCTTTCACTCTCTAAGGTTGCTTAACTTTAAATGATCTTAATGTATTGGAAAGAACCAGACTCTCAAAATTTTTAGTATCACTTTGAAGGAAAAAATAAGTGCCGTAGAACTTCTGATCATTGACTACACATTAACTGTCAGGGATTCCTGTTGTTTCCTTTCCTCATTTTCTTTTCTTTATCAGTCGAATAAGATAACTTATTTTTCAGGAATCTCTGATAGTTGATATACTTTATTCCAAAAAATGTTATAGTTCTCATAATGAATATAAATCCAGGAAAAGGTAGCAGTTTCTGCAAAGGTTATGTTTTATTCATATTGCAATGGTATTTTGCATACCAGGTCACATGTAAAAGTTCCCTATAAATGTGTGGGTTTAGCAAATTTGAGCTCTCAACCATGTAATCTCTGTAGGTGGAAATTTGTTAAAAACAAGCTTGCTTTCACTGGCACTTATGATTTGAACTCAATTTTCTTTTATGATTAATAATGAATTCCACCTTAGAAACTGTGTTCTGTATTGCACTTGTTGTAATAAGGGCTAAATCAAGATGTTGACCAATGGTTTTTGTCAGTGGAAGTAAATGGAAATAGTCCCAGTCCTAACATTTTAATAACAAGTTTCTTAGTTTCCTTTCCTTAGGAACCCATCCAGTTTGTTCTGGCTCATTTCTGAGGGACTTTTCCCCCCCCTCCTTAAAAATGTTCTATTTTGAAACCTAAGTGCCAGTTGGAGAAAGAGAAGTTGAAATATTTAAGAATTTTAAAATCTAATAATTTGGATTTTAAAAAAAATAATAAAGTTTAAAGAATTCTTAGGTTTCATTTCAAGCTTATATATTGTTTTGGTCTACCAAAATCTGTGTTTAAGGATCCTAATCTGAAAAAAATTACGTAGATCCAAATCCATATTCTTCCAAGTTAATTATTTTGACTGATGTGACTTCAGGCAGACACAAATATTGGTGCTTTCAAAATCATGTATTCAGCTGGTGCAGTTAAAAAACCTGAGTGGCTATCCATTTATGTGATACTATTCCTTAAGAACAAATCAATGTGTATCAAAAGACTGCATGTTTCAAGTGAAAACAGTGAAATTTTTATGCCAGAATTCACTTGTGTTTGTTCTGTTGTGGGTTTTTTTTTCACTAAAGCACCAGATTTCTGTTGAAAAGCAAAAGAAATTATACAATAACAAATTTTTAACATTCTCTTAGAAATAATAGGATGCCTAAACTTTCAGATTTATGGAGTGTATACACTGAGGTTATAAATGACTTAGGGATTTCCATTTTTCTGCAATGCTCTTGATTTATGACTAGGAAAATCATAAATTAAAATCACACTGATATGATGAGCTATCAGAGAGACAGCCATAATCATCATCAGCCTTAAGCACAGTGTTTGGTGAACTAGTAAAAATTGGGAACCCCACATCGACAATGAGCTTCCCTTCAGGCACAAGAAGATTTGAATCAGTATTTGATTCAGTCTTTTCTAGGACTCTTGTAAATTATGTATCTAACCCTGAACGAAACTATCAACACTGAGATTAGTCAATTCTTTTTGGAAGAAACAGATTCAAAATGCATTAGTTCCCTTTCTTGTGACACAGTAAAAGAAAACAATTCAAGAATCTTCTCATGTTTTCTCTAACTGCAGCAAAGAAGTTTCAAGCTTTGCTGTAGGCCACTATATTTCATTAAAGAAGCCAGGGAGCCTCTTTTTTCCTGTGGTAGCTATTATATAATTGATAGATGTTTTCAAATTGCTGAACCTAAGGCCTGTGTTTAACCGAAGAACACACAATGAAATACACAACAAGAGCAGAAAAAAGAGAGCTGCAAAGAAAATATCCTGAACTTGGATAACCATTTGTTCTTCATTAGAATGATACCAGATTGCCAATGAAGCAGACCCTGCTTGGGAGTTAGGATGAATAGGGATTTTTTCCCACCTTGTCAGGGTGAGTGAAAGTCAGGTTTCTCAAAAGAAGCACGGGGTTGCAGTTGCACGCTTGGCTGTGAATTTGTCACATGATTCTTGAGTAGATGGTAGATATTTTACAGTTTTTTTGTGATCATCTTTTGTAAGAAGTGTTATGATTAGAACGAACTGTTCTTTAAATAACCATAGCCAACAAGATCGTGGAGTGTTCTTGTTTTTTGAAAAAAACAGAAAGGAGGTCTTACCATGCATGACAAATATAATAAATGACTTGTGTTTTAAGATATCTTTTTCACAATAAAACCAAACGTGCAGTAACAGAACAATGAAAAATCAGGAGCTTTTATATGTATTCCTGGAGAGTTCTGCATTCATATATGGGGCTTCAGGGCAGGGTTAGCTGCTCCCCTGGTACCAGCTAATGTTGTGAAATTTTAGCATAGATGAAGAGCTACTGGGCAGAGCAGGTAGTTTGGATTATGCATGGCTGGCAGCAAGTCTGGAGTGAATTGCTTTGTGAGGTACCAGTGTGAAACATGGAGTATCAGTGTGTTTATTCCCCAGTCTCTTCCATCTTTCTCCTCTCCCACACAGAAATTTATATATGTATTATAATTTGAAGATTGAGCTGCCCTTTAAACCTAGAAGCAGAATATTCATGCCTAAAAGCAAAAATGGTAGATTAGATGACTTTTTAATTATTGTTCATTTGTGTTACATAATGGAAGTCTACTACTAAATTAAAAATCATTAAATGGAAAACCAAAGAGACATTCAGTGGTTATGATATGATAAAAGAGAATAAATAGCAGTTAGCAGAACATTACTATATGATTATTTTTTCTGTTTGCTTTGCTGCAATTTCTCTTCATCTTGCAACAGCATTCATTTCATTTCTTTAGGATAGTCATCTTTATCCAGGACTTTTTAGACTGATAAATCCCCAAACACTTTTTTAAAAATCATTTAAAAACAGGAGGTGAATTATTTTCTGCATTTCCAAAACGGTATTGCTGGTTATAGTGATGATATTGTGACAGTACAGCTGTTTTGGTTTGGCCTGGATAAATGCCAGGTGCCCACCAAAACCTCTCTATCACTCCCCCTCCTCAACTGGACAGGGGAGAGGAAATATGATGAAAGGCTGCAGGGTTGAGATAAGGACAGGGAAAGATCACTCACCAATTGCTGTCATGGACAAAACAGACTGAATTTTGGAAGAAAAGGGAGTTTAATTTATCACCAATCAAATCGGAGTAGGATAATGAGAAATAAATACAGATCTTTAAACATCTTCTCCCCACCCCTCCCTTCTTCCCAGGCTCAGCTTCACTCCCATTTTTCTCCCTCCTCCCCCCGAGCGGTGCAGGGGTATGGGGAATGGGGGTTATGGTCAGTTCATCACATGTTGTCACTACCGCTCCTCGTCCCTCAGGGGGAGGACTCCTCACACTCTGCCCCTGCTCCGACGTGAGGTCCCTTTCACGGGAGACAGTTCTCCACAAACTTCTCCAATGTGAGTCCTTCCCACGGGCTGCAGCTCTTCAAGAACAGGCTGCTCCAGCGTGGGTCCCCCATGGGGTCACAAGCCTTGCCAGCAAACCTACTCAGGTGTGGGCTCCTCTCTCCACAGGTTTACAGGTCCTGGCAGAAGCCTGCTCCAGCACGGGGCTTCCCACGGGGTCACAGCCTCCTTGAGGCATCCACCTGCTCCTGCGTGGGGTCCCTTCCATGGGCTACAGGTGGAGATCTGCTCCACCATGGACCTCCATGGGCTGCAGGGGAACAACCTGCCTCACCACGGTCTTCATCACGAGTTGCAAGGGAAAGCTGTCTGCTCCGACATTTTGGGAATCTCCTCTCCCTCCCTCTTCACTGACTTTGGTGTCTGCAGTTGTTTCTCTCACATCATCTCACTCTTCTCTCTACCCTGCCGTTTCACCACCGATTATTTTTCTTCCCTTTCTTAAATATGTTATCATAGAGGCGCTACCACTATTGCTGATTGGCTTGGTTTTGGCCAGCGGCAGATCCATCTTAGAACCGGCTGGCACTGGCTTTATCAGAGATGGGGGAAGCTTCTCACAGCTTCTCACAGAAGCCACCCCTGTAGCCCCCCCTGCTGCCAAAACCTTGCCACACAAACCTATAACAACAGTTTAAGTTAGGGGATGAAGAATGCATAGCTAATCTCCTTGTAACTTCTGCTCACAGTAAACAGGTTTAGCGTTGAGTGGGACAATAGGATGTGACGGGAATGACTGGGTCAAATAGGGAGGATTGCAGTAATGTTTCCAGTAACTCTATGAATTGAAGTAAAACCCCCTTTGTGGAAAGCATGGACATAAAGCTAAGCAATGGCTTCGGCAAGGTTAACTGAAATTTGCATTGCCAGAGGCCATTGCAGCAAGGAACTTCTAGACTTGTGATGTAATTCATCTGTTCTCTTCCCCAGTGCTGTGACCTTGTTAGCAGAACTGTGACTTCACTTCAAAAAGGAGAGTAGCTGGAGAGAGTCCAGTTGCAAGCAATCGTAATAATCAGCCATCTAAAAGTAAGCCTGTAGGGAAAAGTTGAGCAAACTAGGACTGTTTAGTCTGGAGAAGACTGAAGTGAGGGCAGTTATGTTAATCTCTTTCAGTACAAAAAGGATTATTCAGGAAAAGAACAAACTGTTAGTCCTAGTCAATTTGGCTATCAGGAGAGTAGTGGATTTGAATTACTGTAAGAGAGATTTAATGCAGACATGCTGGAAGATTCTAATGGTGGGGATAGTCAAGCACTGGGCTGCATTGCCTGGGAGGCTGGGCAATCCCCAGCACTATGGGCTGCTTGGAGCAGGTGAGTTGCACAGACTAATTTTGCATAGTTGATTCAGAGCTGGGGCCAGAGCAGTACTCCAGAGATCTCTCTCAAGCATTATTTCTTCAGTTTTCTGGTTTTTGTTAGTTTGGTTTGTTTGATTTGCTAGTAACTATTGCAAAGGTAGATTTCCTGTATGTCTTGAGAAAATCCTGGGAGGGATGCAAGCAACTGGACTCCTACACTCTAAGTTTCCTGAGTGAATGCAAGACTGTGGGTGTCTTTAGCAAGAGCTCTAGAAGAATGGCATAACAGATTTATTGGTTTATAAACTTGGTTACTTATTTAGGATCTTCACTTGCTTTAGGTTATGCATCTTATTAATAGGCAAGGATAGCTTTCCTATGAATCCTTGGAGAGCTTTCCATTCACATATAGGACTCCAGACTAGACTTTTTTTACATGAGAGCTGCTTAATACTTCCCAAACTGATTTATGTTCCTTTACATCCATGTGGAAAACAGCTTACTATTGTGACAGTGATGATTTCTTTTGCTTAGAACTTCTTTCCCTACCCTGCTCGCTGCAGGGGTGTTGGACTAGATGACCTCTAGGGGTCCCTTCCGACCCAAAACTTTCTATGATTCTGTGATTTCCCAGAGAAGCATTTTCCCTGTAACCAAAAGCAATACAGCAGCTCTACCCATAACAATATTTAGAATGCATCATTAATTAGCCAAGAAGTAGGAAAAGTATGATCATCAGCAATTCTTATTTACTTTATTCTTACAAATATTAAAAAATGGTTTCTTAACTAGATATTCTGTAAAACCACAAAAGGCAGTCTAATGATTTTAACTGTTGTGAAAATATATTGAAATTTTTCTATTTAGCTGGTCTAGTTATGATCTTAGTTTTTTATTGTTGCCCAAAACATTTAGAGCCTGAAATCTGCCCTAGCACTATAGAAAACAGCTAAAAGGATCTCAAGAGACTATCTAGCCCTTACATAAACTTAGCATCTTCTGTACTTGTGTTACTCCAAGGATGAAGACTGTTGACAGGGCGGCCATAAGCAGAGTGGCAGATGGTCTTTATTAACCCCCACCCTCCCCACCACAGGAAGGGAAAAAGGAGGAAAAGGAAGACAGGCTTACAAATTGAATATAAAACCAGTTTTACTAAGAGCACTAATAATACTAGTAATATTAACAATAAGAGGAATAAAACAAAATGTACAAAACCTATACTGAGTTCCCCAGAGCTGGGTGGTGGGACGCCAGCAGTTGCCAGGCAGCACCAGGAAGTCCCAGCCTGGCCTCAGCTGTAGACGGGGACTGGACTCAGGAATGCACAGGTCAGGATCTGGATCAGGATCGCACGCAGGACAACAAGCAGGGTCCTCCTCAGAAGCTGGCCACGGATGAAGAGAGCGAGAACCTTGTGATCCCCCAGCTTTAAACTGAGTATGATATGCATGGCATAGAATAGCTCGCTGGTCAACATCAGGTCACCTGTTCTTCTCCACCCCTCCCTGCAACTGCGACCCTTTACAACTTCTCAGTTGTGGGACCTAAGGGGTCTATCGGTGACTTTGGCTGCTATAGTAATACTTATAAACAGATTCCTTTCCTACCGTTAGCTCAGTATAACTATAAACATTAGGTGTCATCAGATTTGGAGCAGACACTGTCTGTAAAATATACAGCCAGCTTCAGAAAAATGGAGTTACTTAGAAGAACTTAGCTGTAAGGAATATTCACTGATAGAGAATCAGTTCTGTTTTAACCAAAACCAGGACAACTTTACTGTCCCTGAAGGCATTCTCTCCCATTTTTTTAACTACTGTTATCACTCAGAAGTGTCTTATAAATGCCTGACTTTACTCCTCATTCCTATAATTTAAGCTAGTTCTTCTTTTATTCAGTATACATTGAGCACATCCACATCCTTTTTGTGTATTCGAAGGCTGCTGTTTTACCTGCTAGGCTGTGTTATTTCTTCAGGCTATATAGCTTGAATTTGTTCAATTTAGTCACATAAATCATATTTTGCAGACACACTTCTGATCTTTGCTGATTTCCTCTGGACTCTGTCTGATTATCCTTCAGGCTGAAACCCAAAGATCCAGCTTTTACAAAGTGCTCTGGCTATAGTCTCACTAGTGCAGAGTACAGGAAAAACACAATTTCATGTATTCATGAGTGCAGAGTAGAGGCGAAAGATTATTTTATCTATCTGCATTTCTCAGGATGGCATTTGCCCCTTTTGTAACAGTATGACATTGGTTCAACATATTATAATCAACGAGAGCCCTGAGATCTCTTTTTTTATGAAGAGTTGCTGTCTATCTGTCCTTCCTGACCCATAATGTGCTACCTGCTAGTTGTCCCTGTTAAACTGCATGCTCCTTTTTTTCAGACTCTCTGTAGTATTATTTGGAATAAGTGTCTTAACCTTTAGCATAGCTTCAACCTTTTCCAGTGTTATTGCCCAAATTTGATCACCAGATACTCTATTTTATCATCCAAGCTGCACTGAGTGGTTATTACAAGTGTTGAATAATAGCAGACTAAGAATAGACCTTTCCAGGCCCCTCCCTGTACCATCCCTTCCATTCTGACAGTGAATCAATGACAAATTTTGTCTTCCCACAGCTTTCTGATATAATTTGCACCTAGCCCTTAGGGGCTAGATCTGTTTCAATACGTTACTTATGACTGAGAGTGTAATTTGAGATTGTGTCAAAAATCTTTCTATTGTTAAGATAAATGATACCTAGTTGCTTGCCTCTCATCCACAATGCCTGTTACCCTCTCACTGAAGGAAATGTGACAGCTCATTGTTGACAGGTCCCTTTTGGCTGTTATTTGTCTTGTTTATTTTCTCTGTGTTTCTGAACTGTGTTTGTTTATTTCTTTCAGGATTTTTCAGGTAATTCAAGTTAAACAGAATGATTGATAATTCCCTGGCTTCTTCTTTCCCCCCTTTTCTGAGCATAAGTACTAGGTTTCCCATTTGCAAGTTCTCCCTAATTCCCCATAAAGTCTCAAGAGCTTTCTATCTCCTCAGCCAGTTCTTTAAGTATATAGAATGCATCTCAATATGTTCAGTCCGTATGAAAAACCCTGACTTCCTGAAGTACTCTCATTTTGAATGTGTTCGTCTTTTGTTAGTAACAAGGATTTTTCCACCCTTTTTTTCTGACTAAATGTGCTGTCTGTTTTTTTCTTCAGCTTAAACTTCTTCCACATGCTTGTTTTCTGCCTGCCAAATCACTAAGTCTCTCCACAGAATTTTCAGTTTAATTATTGACTCTTCATTCTAAGCAGCAGCATAGACTTGGCAGAGAGACATCTTCCCCTGCTGCTGAAAATCTCAGTATAAAACACAGTCTGTTTTCTGCCACTTCTGAACTAGCTCAGATTTTCAGACTTTGTATATGTGACTTTGTTATCTGGCTGGAACTGTGTTTAAAGGGCCAGTGTGATTTTCTTTTCTTTACGTAGCGCTGAAAATTCAAAATTGTTATCATTGAAAGATCTGACTGTTCACTAAGAGGAACTGGCCAAGAAAATAAGAGTTATTGTAGTGGAAAATCACCTTAAAGAAATGTCACAACATATGTCTCAGTGTTCAGGATTTTGCAGTGCTTCAGGGTAGAATGTACTACATATATTAACAGTCTTTTTTTCCTAAAACCAGGGCAAATATGGACAAATATGTCAGGAACAGTTTGGGTATAGTGCCTTTTTTCTTGAGACAGGGAAATAAACTGGATGCCTACATTTCAACCAAGCCTGTCTGTTCCTCTGTCACAGTCAATTAAGGTACAAAGTTGCTGAGGTGAGGGCAGCTTTGCTCAGTATTTCAAGTGCTTTACTTTGCTGAAACACTGTTTAGAAACTGAGAAGCACAGGATCACACACTATTCCAGCTCCATTTTCTGTTATTCTTTGAGAGGTCAGTGATGAAGTTACTGCCTTTGTGCTTTCTGTCTTGTTGCCGCTTATGCTTGGGTGAAAAGCTCAGGAAACAGATGCAAAATTGCCCTGGTCTCTTCTTTCAGTTCCCTCATTAAAAATCTTTTTGCTACAATTTCTTCAAAAAACATCTGTATGAAGGTGTTCTATGGCTGCTATCACGCTAGTCAGTGTTGCCTTATTGTTTTCAGGATATACTTTTCTGCATTCTGCTGATACTCTGCTCTCCTTTATCTTATGGTTTGACTGTGAATTCTTTAGGGTTGAGACCATCATTTTTTCTTGCGGATTTGTATGGCCCTTTGTGCAATTGAGGTCTTGGTCTGTGAGCAGTGTGGGAATAAAAAGAATATATTATTTGTATATTGTATTTATTTTGTAGGAAAGGTTGTGCAGCTTGGAATTTACAGGCATTCATTCTTCAGTTTCACATGCACAGCATCTTTTGCACTGATGAAGAAACAGGAAATAAATTAAACCATTTAAAATTGATGGGACAGGATTAAAACTAATGCAAACCCATAAACAGCTTTTTTTCATACTGAATTGAAGCTTTTTGTGATTAGCTAATTTCTAGTTTTAAGGAATGAAATATTAAAGATAAGAAAAACGGTAACAGGCCCTCTCCTTAAGTAATATTACATAAGTGTATGCCCTTGTTAGCATACCTCTACTGAAGTTACTAGACTGATCTAGATCCTCAGAAGGTCCAGCCCAGTACCTTTTTTTGCAGGCCATCATGAAGGTGTTTGGGGACAGCAGTTTCCTTTTTTGATGAGGAAACACCTTTAAATCAATAGAGTGATTAAAAGCATGTAATGGTTACTATTTTTTCATTAAACAATGGGATCTATCAAACAAATTAGTCTTAACACTAAAGAAGAAAATCTATGTGAAATTCCTTTAAAGTGAAATGGTGGCTGTGCTTAGCCTCTTGTGCTGCTTCTGTTTATTCTGAGCTGTGAAATGGGGGAGAATCTGAGCACCATTGGGAATGAAGGGCTTCTGGCACAAATTGGAGGGAAAGGAACTAGCTATGGAGCGGATGACCTGGGACAGGCCAACTCAAATTTTAACTGAGGAAACTGTAAATAAAAGCAACAGATTTGGGAGGGAGCATGTTTTTTATGGGTATTAAAATCTTCATCAAAAAATACAACTCTTCCATTAAACTAGGGGTGGCATAGACCTTAGGCAAAAATGAGAAGATTCCGTAGGCACAGGGAAAGTGACGTTAAAAAACTTTTTGCTAGAACTAGGCTCTTTTTTTCTTCTCAAAGTACAACATTTTTTTGAACTAGATAGCTATTGCTGCATGATCAACTGCAGGGAAAAAAAGTACTTCCAAGCCTTATGGTTCAAATGGCCTTAGTACTAGAACTGATCAAAACCTATCACTTAACAAAAGAGGGTGATGGTGGAAAGTTTCCTCTCAAAATAGCATTTTGTTAAAGAAAAATATAAATCTCACAAGTTTTTTTTTCAATTTAAGTTTTTTTAAACATGAAGTTATGGCACAGGCTACTTTTGGTAACATGTAATGATTTCAGTCGCTGTGTGTACATCGTAAGTTATATATGCAAATGCTCATTAAAATCTCTTCAAGTGCATGTCAGGTATGTGTAAGGGCAGTGAGGACCTCTAGGTAAGGATATGAGACAGACATTGTCTGTATGAAAATGGCCTGCATGAAGAATAACTTCGGAAACCTGGTTTGCAGTCTGATCCATCGATAGTAATTATACATTTTCAAAATACAGACAATAGATCATACAAGACACTTCCAAAAAATAAGAAGTCTTCTGGTGTCATCTTGAGTAGGAGATTTCTGTGTTGTAAAATTATTAAGGAAATAGTTATGGTGGGGGATTTTTGTTTGTTTGGATTTTTTGTTTTGGTTTGTATTTTTGGTCTTATTTGTAAAGAAATAGACTATCTCCAGAAACAGGTGCTTAAAAATTGTAATTTATGCTTCCAAGAAAGAAAAAAAAAAAAAGTGCTTATATTGAATAGAAGTGCCTACTAAATTGCTGTAAAATTCCACGGGATATTTACAAAGTGCAGTAAGAGTAGCTGTTTACTTGATGACCTGCTAATCACTGCATTTTGTGCTAGTCTACTCCCCAAGGCATCTGAGAATAAAATGATAAAATGCTGTTTTTCAGGTACTACATGCAACATTTGTTGTTTGGCAAACTGAAGAAGGGAATATATTGCAGCTCCTGCTACAAACTCTTGTACCAAGAGTCTGTTTGGGTCACCCCTTTTGTATCCCGTCACTACCAACAAATCACAGAATCACAGAATCACAGAATGGTAGGGGTTGGAAGGGACCTGTGTGGGTCATCTAGTCCAACCCTCCTGCCGAAGCAGGCTCACCTACAGCAGGCTGCACAGGACCTTGTCCAGGCGGGTCTTGAATATCTCCAGAGAAGGAGACTCCACAA
>Ga0065711_1030213_pt1 | contig 33302 bp, 18 predicted proteins | sample Hoacrofraction12_FD_59098 | JGI IMG/M metagenome (GOLD analysis project Ga0065711, IMG submission 59098) | Hoatzin crop microbial communities from Cojedes, Venezuela - Epithelial fraction 12 v2 (version 2) | ecosystem: Host-associated > Birds > Digestive system > Esophagus > Crop | place...
GGTTGGAAGGGACCTCTGTGGGTCATCTAGTCCAACCCCCCCGCCGAAGCAGGGTCACCTACAGCAGGCTGCACAGGACCTTGTCCAGGCGGGTCTTGAATATCTCCAGAAAAGGAGACTCCCTTCCAACCTCTACCATTCTGTGATTCTGTTATTCTGCGACATCTCCAAAATCTTGATATATAATTTAAGAATATAAAACCATCTACCATTTGTACATAAGCTTCCATCCAAAAGTATTTTAAAATTCACTACACAAGTTATTTCACATGTCCATTGCTTGATGCTGAAATTTGTTAAATGAGAACTTACTGGAGCAGCACATCAACTAATGTTGCTCAGGCTCCTTTATTGCAAAGAACTGTCACATTGGACATCTGATCTGGCCCAGTGGACATGCTGCCCTTGAGGAGCAAGCATTACCCTATTCCTGTTCCTTCCCTCCATCTCTCTATTATACTGTTATTTGCAGACTTTTAGTGGCTTACATCATAACCCCTCTCCTCTTCCTCATGAGAAGTAATGAGCCAAATTCTGCCTTTAAGAAGCAGTGTCCTCACACTGCCACTTACTCCTCTTTACAACTTGATTAATTTCATTTTCAGTATAGTTAATTTGTATGTCTTTTCACCCGATATATTTGGACATTACTCTCTTTCTTGGAAATACCTACTCAGGTACGACAACATCCGCAAACCCAATAAAAAGGAAGGCCATTTAGGAAGACACTTTCAGCACTCAATCACTATTTGCATTATTAATATATAATACAGAATTTATACTCAAAGCTCCCAGTGAACTAGAAGTGATGAGTCTAGTAATACACATATTTACAATGAGTACGTCTCATAAAGTGTATGATTTATAGATTTGAATAGCAATTGTGGAGTGCTGTAAACAGGAAAAAGCCAGCCAAGCTAGAAGGAATGTGCTAATTAAAGAATACAAGTGAAATACAAGTTAAAAACACCCAGATAAGGAGAAGGGAAAATCCTGGCCCCAAACAGGAAGGAAGGAGGGAGCGTACCCCTTGCTAGATTTGCATATCATGTCCCAGGGCCCAGCCACAGCTAGCAGGGGAAGGAAAAAACTGATCCTTCACATCTCTATTTAATGCAGGTCCCCAGGCAGCCTTCCTGTTGAAAAAGATCTAGGAAGGAAGTTGAAAAGAAGGACGGCAAAAGGAACAAAAGAGAAAGCGAGGGAGCGGAGCTCAGAGCAGGAGCTGCTCCAAGAGAAGGGCGGTTTCTCAGCAGCTAACTCCGCAGATGCAATCCAAGGACAGCCAAAGTCATTCCAGCCAAAACTAAGACATGGTGACTAAGAGAGGGTAAGTTCGGAGGCTGAGTAATAGCACCACTGTATTCCCAATGAATTAAATATTTAAGCAAGGCAAAGTTTGTAAGTAAAGCTAATGCTTTTAATCAGAACAACTGATGCAGTGTGGAGGTGAAAAAAAAAAATAAGTTTTTGGTTATACAAGCCCTTTTTCAGGTGGTGTGCTGAGGTGCAACACTTTGGGGCAGTGTGTGAGGAAGGACAGTGCCCTCAGCTCTGGCACATTAGGGAGATGTCCCAAAAAAGACACAGAATTAAATCACAGGTATACCTGACCACATGCTTTCTTTTTTTTCCCCTTTGTGTAACATTTTTTCTCCTTTTGTAATTCAATACCTAACCTAAACTTGACTCATTACTTTCTTTGACTTTTCCTATCAATATGAGTAACTTCCAAATAACCTTACAGATAGGGAACTCTGTTTCTGAGGAAACATTCATCCTGCTAACCCTAACTGCAAGTACACTCTTATTTCCAACACCTATCTTATGGTTGTGGGGATGTGAAGTGTGTCTTCCCCTCAAGCTGTAAAGGGCACCACAGGGAATGGCAGGGACATATGTGGTTATGGAAGCAGGCTTCGGCAGAAATTCACGTGCCTTCCACAGGCAACAGGTTCTAAGAAGATGGCCTCTACCCGTAGCAACATCCATAGATGTGAGAACAGGTTTAGAGTTTGGTGGCGTAGTCCAGAGTCCCCCAAAGTCCATGGTGAACCTGCTGACTTAGGGGACTTTGAGTGAGGTCCGTAAATCAGATCCCATGTGGTAAGCTGCAGACAAATCCGTGAAGCAAAACAGACTGACACTGTTTGCAGTTTAGATCTGAAATAACTCTGGTAATTTCCCTGGTTTTAAGTTGCAAGTGTTCCTTGGTATTCAGACCACTGGCTTTTCTCAAACCCAGTCTGCCAATAGTGCAAATGAAGCCTAAAGAGGAAGCACTTAAAATAATTAATAATCGTTATGGGCTGGGTTTAATTTAACATGGTCTTAAACATTATCTGTGGTTTTGGAATATTTCTCTGAGGTTTACTGGAAAATTATGAACCATGGGAAAAGACATATTGCTAATGGAAGGAACAGATAAAAGCTAGAGTGTTTTAAAACTGCAGAACGTTAAAGAGCTTTTTGGTTTTGTTTTTTTTTAAAAAACCTAAATCAGAATTTTTTCTTCTTTTGTCCAAACTCTGAAGCCTAAACAGAGTAACAGACAGGAAAAATACAAATAAATAATGCTTTTAGCTTCTCGTAGCTCTGTAAAGATCTAAATTAGTGAAGGTCTTAAAAGCCAGTTCTTCAGCAAAAGGAGTAAACAAATTAAATAACCATTCTGCTATTCTCTTATGATATCTGTATTGTTAAATGGTCTCCAAACAACATAAAAGAGAAAATTTTCAACTGTTGAGGATCAGAGAGTGTTTCAGAGTTTCCCTTTAATTAGCTTAAAGCTAAGACTATGTCCCATAAACTAATACCAAGTTCTTAGTCAATCTTTTCACATTTTTGCCATTAATCATTTCTGTTATGCCAGTGGAAAAACAAAGATACAGGCCCTAATCAGTGTTCCCAAGTGTTTGTTAATGAACTCTGAAGGGACCAAACACCCATAATTGTCTTTCATAACTGGAAACCTTCATTCTAAAGTGGTTCTTTGTCTGCATATCACATCTTGGTACAGCTTAATGTTGCTTGTATCGCTTTATTGCTTTTGTTACTTTTTCATGTGGGAAATGTTTTGATTAGATAGAATATACCTTCAGATAATCTTCCTTATCTTTGACAATAGCTACTTCTGCATTTACAGCAATAATGGAATCCCCATAATCCTGAATTTGTAGAATTTGCTCATTATTTTATCAGTATGCCTTCAGTAACCGTTATCATCCCCTAAATACATAGCCAACTTAGCAGTTATAATGACTGTACTATTGCCATCTAACAGTGAGTTGTAAAGTTTGTGCCTAAAATAGAAAACTTGACCAGAATCGCAATTTCAGTAACAGAATACATCATTGTGGCAACACTACAGATACTCTTTAGCGACCTTCAGTATTTCATCTGGATCTATGACTACCATGGTGTTTCTGGACTAAGATTTTGATTTAAATGTTTCCCAAGAATGCTCTAAGCAAGCAAGGAGGCAGACTCTTCGTAACAGTTGCCTAATATAGCCCACTTCAGGTTCTTTCACGGTATATCTACAAAGAAATTGGGTTGCAGCTTACACAGGCGCATCTAAGCAAGTCAGATTAATATCAACAATTAATATTCAATTCAATTCCAATAGCAGCCAGAGCAGCTGAACTGTGATACTGGCTAGCTGGCTGTGTGCAGGTGAGCGTGTACAGCCCATACTGGGGTATATGCTATGGCAGTTACGCTGCCCTGGTCCACTTGGACAAGTTTACAGGTGCAATGCACGCATCTCAGCTAAGTGTAAACGCATTATAAAGACAACTTTATGTTATACGTGCACAGGGTGCGTCAAGGATGCTCACTCAACAACCTCAGATGACAGGAAGGGGCATGTAGGAGTCTCTCCAGGCAGGAGGACTCGCAGACAAATATAAATGTGATCTGGTAAAACGTTTATGTTTCTCTTTCCTGAAAAGAAGTACCTGCCTGGCAGATATTGTCGCTGTCAGCTGGATCTAAACACCTGTGCAGACCTGTCTGTCACATAAAAACATTCCTTTGCTTGCATGCTAGTTCCCAAATGACATATTATGCTTGCTCTTTGCCAAACTGGGTGTGAATGAATTACATTGCTTTGACTTTCCACCAACGCAGCCCTCTGCTAAGAACGCTGCAAACAACAGCCGTCATGCTGAATTCAGTCCTTCTTGTATCTTCTGTGGCATTGCTACGAATACAAACACCATCCATAAGGTTACTGAGAAATGACTCAGAATAGGCATAGGTCAAAATCAGAAATAGAATTAACTGGACTCTAGTAAAGAAAATGAATTTCAGAGATCAGGCAAGTGATCTAAAATATTCCAGGAACGGGCAGAACGCCTTAGTTTCCTCCTGTTAAAGTACATGCCAATCATAATCACTAGTCTGCTCCTCAGCATAATCTAGAAAAATTATAGCATACCATGCAGTTCTTAAACTTTCATTTTAAGTTAAAAAAGACAGCAAATGACCATATACATAAAGATCTTTTTTGATATCTTAGGATGAAATTGTGGTTCCATTTAATTTGGTGGAATATTTGTCATTGACTTATGTACTCCATAATGTCAGCAGGAACTTCTTTCGCATTAAAGACTAAACTTTCAGAATAAGGGTGAAGGGACTGGCTTTGAAACTAAATTCAGGATTTCTCATTACTTTCATTCCTCTCCCTCCGAAAGAAAAGAGAAATCAATATTTGTTAATACTATGTTTATATTTCTGTCATCCTGTTTTAAATCTAAAGTGAAAGGGGTTGTTTTAACACTGCAAATGCGTCTTCCCTCTATAGAACTGTAGATCAAGGTTTGACATAAGAAAAGCATAACTCTATAGGGAAACTGGAAAATATTTAAAGTATTTTTTCATCATCTTTTAACAGATGGAGGTCATTGCATAGATTTATTACTATCAGTTCATGATGTATACACTCACACATTTTTTATTTTTGTGTCCTATTCCTTGTTCTTGCATCTGTGCCAACCTCCTCCTTTTTCTAGTGAATTCCACCTCACATCAACTCCCTAGCTAATCAACATGTTCATCAGGCCAAAAGGTAGGGCAATGATCAGCACTGCAGGAAACACTGTTTGCTAGGTGTAACTGGATTTCATACAGTTAATGATACCTTTCTCTGCTAGATAACATCCTTTGTTGAGATAATTCACTAAGGCCGCTGCCAAGAGGTGTTTCTTAGGAGTGGTCTGAGGAATGAGCCCTTGGAAAGGAGGCAGACATGACCTCGTTTTGCCTGCACACAATATTCCCTGAATAAACCCTCAAAACTCCCCACCTGCTCTTGGGATGAATGAAGAAGACTAAATTGAGACTAATCCTAAAGAGTACATTGAAGAACAAGTGAAAGTGACAACAGTTCCTTTTCCCCTTCATTTGGTTTTAATGCTTTCTCTAAGTCTTTTTGTGCTAATGCAGGAACATCCAAGTACTGAATTTTTGCACTGCAGGAATACTAGGCAATATGACAGAAACCAGGCAATATGACCAGAGAGGATTTTTGAACACATAAAGCAGTAGTATGATTCAATCAAAAAAAGAGGTGCAATTTATCCTTAAATAAATTAAGTTCAAAACTAACATACTCCAAAATTTGAATTAAATTACAGAATGAGTCATATATAATACAAAATATCAGGTTTGTGTTTCCAGTGGCAGCTATGCACAGTTATGGCCTTACTTTTTTATTTTAATCCTCTTTCTATTTTCAAATTTATATCACTTTTTAAATTAATTCTATTTTAAAATTTATTAATGTATCCCCTGGAGCCATTGGGATTACATTACTGATAATTACCACTAATACACGTAGTAAGTAATAGCCGCGTGCACGTAAGCTTCCTTTTCTAATGTGCACTTTCACCCAGCTTGTCTGCTGGTGTAAAGCAAGTACATAGCTCTACTGATTCAGTAAAACAAGGCTGATTTATAGCAGCGGGGATTTAGCCTTTCTTGTTTCCATGAAGTCAAACAGTATCTCATAGAGCTGTACAGATCTCTTACACAGGTATGTAACAGAAAATGTAGAAAGCTCTAAGATGGCTGAACATTTCCTCAGAGTGCTGACACTTTCTTCCTGCTCATTTCATGTGTAAGACAGAAATAACTCCCCGATGACTTGACCTCTTCAAAAAGAAAAACTTTTCTGTACTGAGATCTGGTAATCAGGTCAAATTGCAGAGGCAAATTTATTGTTATGATCCTCTGAAAACAATGAATAATTACTTACCCAAAGGCCTAAGGATAAATTCTGAAACAAACACTCCCTGTTTTACATCAGAAAATCAGTTCACCCATTTGATTTAATGTTGCTGGACACACATCACTGTCTAGTGAAGAACTAGTGTGTGGTTCCTTATGTTACATCTACAAATTGTACTACTATTTGTCAGTATATAAATCATCAGTCTTTACAGTGTTTCTGCTGATGGTACATCTAGGCTCCAGGTCATCTGTATGACCACAAAGATAAGTAACAAACTTATAGAAAATCAGTTTCTTGCTAAGTAAGACTATACATTGCATGGACATGCAGGTGTACAGAGTCCTGATGAGACAACGTCAGTACTTTGGGCACGTTGACAATGATTATTCAAATACCACCCCTGAAATGAATTTTCTTCTTGCAAAAGAACAATAGAGTGTTTCAAGAAATGAAACAAAGTGCACAGTGCTGTCTTGGTTGGGAAGCAGGAAGAAAATGTTAAATTAATTTATTTTTTCCATTAAAAAAGCAAACATCTATCATAAAAAGGTACTTTACAAGATGGAGCAAATCATGTCATCTTCAAACACTGACTCTTGCAGAGGCCTTAGTTATCAGAGATGGATAGTTTTGCCCCCTGAAATGTGATTTATAAGAAATGCTGGGTTTGACAGGCTGTTACAACATGTCATAGTACTACTAAATGCAAGTCAGAAGTTCTGTATAATTCATTCGCATTCTTTCTTGATTGGAAACTACGCGGCCATCTGTCCTTGCTGTTACTCAAAAAAAGAAGACAAGGTAGTCATTCAAAAAGTAGTGGACTGACAAACATTGGCGGCGATGAATACCGGTGTATCAAAAGACAAGTGCAGAACAAGAGCAATGAAACTCCAGATGGTTTTGGGAGCAAACTACTGAGGTGAACTGCTGCAACTTACGCAAACCCCATTTCTTCATCAGCTCACCAGTGACTTGTACCTCTCAGGCAAATCACTTGTTTCTGGGACAGAGAGTTGTGCAGCGATCTTGCACAAGCAAAATTGTTGCTGCACCAGTTGTTACAACTCTCACACAAATTACATAAGTACAAGAGTTACCAGAGAGAAATCTTTAGCATTAAAAGGAAATCACTACCTAGAGTAATATGGAATTTGCGTATGTCACAATTCATACGATTGGATGCAGTATTAGCTAGCAAGGATTCACCTACATTTCTCAGTCTTCATTCTATCAAAAATGCAAGCAGTCTGACTTTATTAATAATGCATGCCACTTGCACCAAACATCCATTTCTAAGCAGGAAATAAAGAACCGAGATTGTTCTTTTATACAGACATCTGTGTAAAGCTGATGAAGATATCATCACTTCTTTCTTTCCTCTCAGTTCATGCTGTAGACAGGCTGGATGTGAATATTTCCCCTTTTTTCATTTCTTTACTTTTAAAACTATATGTCTAAACACTGAAATACAGATTCTATACAAATTGTTCCAATACTGATGTTTGTTTAAGACTGGACATTTTTCACAGACATCAAACTGCCAAGGATTATAATTGTGATCGCTGTCATTTCACATACTTCTCCAGGCCCAAAGACAGGCTGTGACAGTCAGATTAGACCATTTACTATGCCGTGTTCTTTAGACATAAAAAACCCGTATGTATCCCTAAAAGTGTAGCTAGCTTAGCTGTAATACAGTTTTCCTTCAAGTAATGTAAAATTTTCAAGGGATACAGAACCACTATTTACTTCCAGCATGCTCAGTTATTAGCCCATAGAGACCTGTTTTCCCTGAGCTGCTTGAAATGGGAAGCTTTTCAGAGGTGGATTTGTTGATAGAAAGCCAGTCAGTAACAGTAAGCAACGTTACGAGTATTGCAAAAAGCTGTTTTCTAATGTACATTACGCCACTTGTGTGGCATACCAGTTTTCTATGCAGAATTTGTACAAGCAGCTGAAAAAACATGAGAGAGAACCATGCTCTGGAGTTCTTCCGTTTTGAAAACCAATAACTAAGCTTTCAAAACCCATACACATCTTTTTAAGCCTTAAAATGATTATACACCTAGTTCACAGCAATAGCTTCTTTTTTCCTGAAAAAGCGCACAGGAAGAATAAAACTTCTAGCGGACTCTCAGCTGAAACTTGCACTATGAATCTCATCTATAGTATCTGTAAAGAGTTGACCTGAAATTCATTCTCCCTATAGCTTGCATTACTCTTATACTGTGGTTACTTGTATATATGTAATATATGAAAACATACATTTAAGAGATTAACATATTAGTTACAATTTCAAAGTTCACAGTTGTTTTTCGATCTCTTCATAGAGCATTGGTAAAAAAGAGACTGAAAAGAATCCTACATGAGTGAAGCCAAAAGGAAATACCAGTGAACAGAGCCGCCTGTTATTACAGAGGAGACCAGGTAAGCTGGAGGATAGCTAGGAGTGCAATTTTCTAGCCTGCAAAAAGTCCAGCATCATCACTTTGTACGCAGCTCTTTCAGTCTTCAAGGAATGATTTAATGGCCTTCACTGGGAGGTTTAGACTGGACATTAGGAGGCATATCTTTATCGAGAGGGGGCTCAAACACTGGAACAGGCTTGCTATAGAGGTGGTCGATGCCCCAGCCCTGTCAGTGTTTCAGAGGCATTTGGACAATGCCCTTAACAACATGCTTGAACTTTTGGTCAGCCCTGAAGAGGTCAGGTAGTTGGACGAGATGACCGCTCTAGGTCCCTTCCAACTGAAATATTCTATCCTATTCTATTCTGTTCTATTCTATTCTTCTCCCCTCTAACAAGCAGTAAGAAAGCAGGGGATCTAGCTCAGGTTCTAGCTCTCTTTTAAATTTACTTGTGATAAAATCATTTGAGGGTGTTACAGGTGAGGAAATTCTGCCAATATTCCACTAAAAACTTCAGGCTTCACAGTATGAAGCCTGGTGCAGCGGGAATCCTCTGAAGATAAGTATTTACAAATAACAAAGAGTATTGCATCAAAGTTTCCGTGTTCTCTCTTTCACCAGTAGTTATGCAGATCACCTTCCGCTCTACCACAAATATTGATTTATATTAATCATGGAAACTTCATGGCTTGCAGGCATGAAAGAAAATCAATGCAGTAATGTTCTTGTTGGTTTTCTGCTAGCCAGCACATTTGCGTGACAGAAGAGGGCACACAATGAAGCTCTTTGGTAAGTCTGTAGGTAAACAGATGAGAAATGTGAAAGCAAAAATGCTGGCAGTGAATGGAAAGTAAATCTTTTAACAGCCCTAACACAAATATGCTTTGAATGCTGATTTTATTCTTCCATCTCAGAAGACTATATTTAGCATTCAGTACAAGAGAACAGCTCCAGGAACCACATTTCTACTAGGCATTTGGTACATTTCAGGATTATTATTTATATGTTACAGAAAGACAAATCTCCTCTAACACTCTCCATATACAAAAATTGCCATAGTGAAGCTTATTTGTTCAATACTAACAGTGCTTTTCATTCACACATACTTCTCCAGAAAATAACATAGTACTGTTGTGTGACTTCATGACTAATGTAACACAGCGCTATTTAAAATAATACCCTCCATGACCACATACATATCTGTATCATAAAAGTCAGGATACTGGATGAACTGGTACTTATGTGTCACTGGAACTGATGAAATAGCATCTGTAGCACAAAAAACAATGTAAGCTGAATCGTGTATCTAATATAATGAGACTAAAAGGGAAGTCTGCATTCATTTCTGCTGTGTGAGGTACTGACTCCTTTGACTGCTCTACCTCTTGATATGCACAACGCCAGTGAAGTAAATGAAGATATTGTTATTCATGTTTGCAATTAGTTTTCATGCAGAACTTTTTCTACTGAATTTTGGTTCATTGCTTTACAAGCTTAACCTACTTCTTCCCTCAAAAAAGTATTATTCTGTGTAATTCTGTAATGGAGTGTGTAATAAAGAAGATTATAAAAAGCCACTGAATTCATTCTCTCAGATTATCCCAAAATTCCCTCTGCATATATAAGAAATTTTGGGGGAAGTCAGATTTCTTTTTGTATTGCAGCAGGAAGGCAAAACGAGATGCCGCAACTTAACTACAATTTTACATGCTAGGAAATGAACTACACAGTCAGTGCTTGCATTTGTAACAAATGAAAGCAGAATCCAGCTCTTACTACCAGAAGAAAATGTTACAAAAGTAATAATATACATCAGTAGCATTTCAAGATATCATAATATGGCTAAAGTTTTCAAAACTAGCTTCCAGTATTAATGAATGCACATGAATTTCAGCTATAACAGTTTATATTTGGATTTCAAGCTTATGAGATTGTCTTTAAACACAACAATCCAAAAGAGGAACCAAAATTAACATCACCTAATGAATACCTGTTTAAATCTTTCTCTGCTGCAGACCCTAACTCCACAAATGAACTATTTTCAGTAGTGCATTCCTCTCTCGATAAAATAATAAGATTTGCAAGGAAAGGAACAGATAGAATTTTCTAGAGCTCTTGCAAAAACTCAGGAAAGAACTGTTCTATTGTGTTTGCCCTGTCCTATAAAGCTGGAATAACTCTCCAGAGCAGATGAGCCTCATAAAAATTGTCAGTTTGGAGAAACTTTGTCCTGACAAGTTGGTTAATGTGCTTTCTGTTGAGGCGTGGTTTTCTCCTGTGAAGTTACTGACTGCACTGCAGGTGAGTAACAACCAGAAACAGATAACAGAAGTGGAACCGATTACTGTACCAATGATTTTTGTGACTTCACTTTAAACCATCCTTCTCTATTCATTTCTGCTATCTATTTAAAGGCCAAACTACTGCAAAATTTTATTGGAATTTAAACAATTGGTAGAAGTCCTAAAGTAGTAATGCCAATACAAGCTTCAGAGAGCAAAAAAAGCAACAAGAAGGAGGATTTAAGACAATATTTGGAAATTTTAAAAATAATTTTAAGCTACTCTGCAAGTTCAAAGAAGGTGGATATGCATTTTATGGAATTCAATAAATGGCAAAATTTATCTGTTAACACTATTTCTCCTCTGTGCTTACAGAAGCCCCATATTGTGTGTGAAATCACTGAAAAATATTTTACCATATAAAAACAAGACCAATGTAACATATAACATCATGCACGCTATGAAAAAAATGTGGTTTTTTTAAATCAAGATGTTTTACAGAATGAAATGTTCTGAATTTTTCTATTTGAATTTGAATTTTTCTATTTGAAAAATTCAGTAGGTTTTTTGATACTTTCAATTCAAACAAAAGTATTTTGACATTGAAGCCTCAAAACATAAATGTCAGCACTGGAATGTATTTCCTTGAGTCCCTATCTAACGCTAGTTTTCAAGAACCATACCTCAAAATCAGTCTAAAACCTGTCATCATAGAATCATAGAATCATAAAGGTTGGAAAAGACCTCTCAGATCATCAAGTCCAACCGTCAACCCAACACCACCATGCCTACCAAACCATGTCCTAAAGTGCCACATCTACACGTTTTTTGAACACCTCCAGGGATGGGGACTCCACCACTTCCCTGGGCAGCCTGTTCCAATGCCTGACCACTCTTTCAGGAAAGAAATTTTTTCCTAATTTCCAGTCTAAACCTCCCCTGACGCAACTTGAGGCCTTTGCCTCTCATCCTATTGCTAGTTACCTGAGAGAAGAGACCAACACCCACCTCACTACAACCTCCTTTCAGGGAGTTGTAGAGAGCCATAAGGTCCCCCCTCAGCCTCCTCTTCTCCAGACTAAACAACCCCAGCTCCCTCAGCCACTCCTCATAAGACTTGTTCTCTAGACCCTTCACCGGCCTCAGTGCCCATCCTCAAGCATTGGAACCTTGGGAGCTGTAGTTCCAGTGACTATCACCTCACCTTCTCCTGTCACTTACACAGTCTGCAGTCAGTCTCTCTATGTCTCAGTCTCTGTGCAGATGGAGAACTGGTGAGCTGGTGGCACAGGAGGAGTGAAGAATGAGGGAACATGACACCAGCACATAGCTCCTGCAAGGCATCAGGGTGGCACTCGCCAGCCACACAGACCCCAAATTCATCTGGAATGAGACTGCAATTCAGCAAACCAAAATGTTTTCATTGTGTTTGATTCAAACCAAGACAGAAGGTTTCCTTTTGATTTCTATGGCAGAATATTTACATCTGAAGGCACTGAGAGGGAGTTGAGGTTATTGCACTTGATGACCAGAGGCTACATGAAACCAGGCTTCCCAGAGTATTGCATCTCATGGAGTTCATCAGTCATATGTGTCCTACCATGCAGGCCCAATCCTGCAGGAACTTCAGCTCCACACAGCAGCAATAAATCCTTCTTCATAACTAAATTCTTTGCCTATGTAATTCGATCCAGTTCTACTGAAGTTAATAAAGCTGCAGAAATCTACAGCAGCAGATAATTGGTGCCAGAAAGAATGAACTGCTAATTAGTAAGAGCAAGGGTTGGCATGACAATCTCAGCCAGCTTCAGCCTTGGTATTAAGTACAGAATATCTCCATTTATCTCATTTGTTCCTGTCAAAAATGTATTTAGAAGAGTTCCACCTGATGCAAAAGAACTTCTTTCCTGAAATTACTACATCATGCATCAGTGTTATTTCAACACTTACTTCCTTTCAACAATTCATTAAAGTATGTTTAAGAACTTAGAACAAGCTTACATAAAGTCACTTTATTTATTATTTGACAGATACTATACTACTCATGAGTAACCGGAGCCTGTCACATTGGAAAATTTCACGAATAATATGTCATATGTTACGTATGCACATATAGTTCAGCACAGTCAAATATAACCAAACAATTAATAAAATAAATGAAGAATGCATAATTGAACTGTTAAATCTGAGAACACCAAACTGAATTGACTAGCAGAGAATTATTAAGCTGCCAGAAAAATATCCATTGTAATCTGACTGCATTCAACCTACAGCTTTTTTAAAAAATTAATTATTGCTATTAGAAATTGGTTATATTTTTAATAGCAATAAATCCCCATGAAATTAGTTATTGCTCACCATAGCTATAGCATTAACCTTTTGAAGCAAAATTAGCAAATTGCTAGCTAATGTTAATGATCAATTTTGAAAGGGATTACTTCTTAATTAAATTATATCATATACAGTAGTGGTCCTAAGATCATTTTGATGCCAACTGCATCTTAAAGTGAACAGTCTGTATTGGAATGAACCACATTAATCCAAAATCAGTAGTTAGTGTAATTAGGAGAAGCATGAGGACTACTTACGTGTGTTATTTTCTGAATGCCCAGGAGAAAAAACCCTTTGGTTTACATTAAAAAGATTATGCGCTCATAAAAAAAAAATGTTAAAGCATGAACGACTCCTCCCAAGTATGTAGGTATCATCAGACTTCCGCAGTGTGTTTGCTCAATTGGCCACTTAATGTGACCACCAGGACATAAGGACCGTGGGACATTCTCATTTTCAAGACAGTCATTTGCCATTTAGGAACCTCCCTGAATTACTTACTGAGTTTTCACAAAGGGCCACTAGCTTCTTTTGTTACAAAACCGCCAACAAGAAAGCGAATCGTATCTTCAAAACTCGTCCATTCTATATGATATGTCATGAATCACTGTTGCTATAGTATAAAATGCAAATTTCAGAGTCTGATCAGTGCATGCAATATTTTTTAAATAGATTGGTGGTGGTTGTATCTGTGGTTCAAATCGAATGAACTGAAAAGTGATTGCCACAGTTCCAGTGTCTCTCTTTCCAAAGGAGCTGCTGGACATGTTTTGGACCCCAAATTATGCAGAGCTCCAGTGCGCAGAGGAGCTGCCTTTTGGGATTACAGGCAATTAAACTCCAGAAAAAGGGAGTTTCTTACAAGTAGCAGGGTCTCTCTAGCACCTCCAAGATCTAAGCAGCTCCCGCCAAAACAGAAGTGCAAGCAGAAAGGGAGAAGGTTATAAGCAGCTGCCACACCAGCTCCAGCAACCGAAGCCATTCCCTCAAGTTCAAATAAATTACGCCATTTCCAGTATCTTCTGCATGCTCTACCTCATGCAATTAGGTCAAGAGGGTGAGCACAGGATGTCTATGTTTATGCTTATAGCAGCAGAATCCCCAGAAATGGGGTAGAAATCAGATCTCCCAGGGAGAAAGGAGGGCTGGTTAGCAAAAGGCAGTGGTGCCCCACAACATGCTGCATGTCAGTGTCGCCATTTCAGCCCACAGCAGGACCCACGGTTTGGTGACACTGGCCAGTGGCTGCCACACCACTGCCAGCACAGTGGCTCCCAGCCAGTCTCTTCTTAGCAGGGCTGAAGTGCTGGTTTTAGAGTAGGACAGGAACTCACTTTCTCCTGCAGATAACCAGGTGTTCCCTATAGCTCAAGATCTAATGTGGAGGCACAAGTGGCATTTACTCCAAACCTAATTTCAGACTCATTTGAGATTGAAATGGAATACAAATAACAAAGTATTTGTCATATATATACATAAAATAAAACAAAATAAAACCCGCAACAAAATCTTGTATAATCCCCTGGTTAATTAAAACTGCTAAAGGGCTTGAAATATTACACTTGCAAATTGAAAATCACCTTTGTTCATGTTTCTTACTTATTTTTGTGCATCATTAAGATGACCAAAATCTCAAACCAGAGGGCTAACTATTCCCAAACCCGCAGAAATTTAGACCCAGATCTGAACTTTGGCGTTGGCCTTGCCTCCCTACTGGCTGGAGCCCAAGCCTCTGTTACCAAGAACCCCAAACTCACCCCACAGGTGAGAACACGTGTGGGAAACTTTGCTCTTAGGCACATATAACTCCACAGTTGTCAGCACTTCCCTCTTCACAGGCTTGGCTGCAAATCTGAATGAAGCCCAGTGGTGCTGTGGTCCTTTTCCCCTCTTCTTTATATTTGTCTTTTTCTCCCCTCTTTGAAATATTTTTGCATACAATGCCAAATGAAAGCCCTCAAAGCTGGAATGCTTGCTGTCACTTACTTAGACTATGCAAGAGAGACAGAATTCTATTGGAAACATTCCTTCCTTTCCTTTTCATTTTTGCTGCTCCCACGCTGTTGCTGGCAGCTTTAGATCCGTATCAGAAGGAAAGCATGTAAAATGTATGCAGTTAGGCAGGGGTTCTGTGAGGCACTTCATGTGCACAAATATCTGCAGCTGTGCACTGCTTCTGATCTGTAGGAGACTGTGTATGGGCAATGAGATCAGAATACATCAAATCCCTGCTATTAAATGCATGTGTCTTTAAAGCAACGAGTCTTCATTCCTGTGAAGAGACTCCAATAATAAGAAGAAATATAAATTATATTCACCCTCAGCAGAAGGGAAATTATGATTTCATTCTCTCTGTTCAGGTCACACCAGCATAGAAATGCAACAACATAAAAGACTCATACGGCCTATAGTGAGATGTCTTAAAAATACTAAAGCACAATTAGCATTAAAATCATATTTACAGTTTTTTCCTCTTTATAGCCGAAGTTCTTGCTTCACACTCTTGGTAGGCACTGAGACCTGGCAGCTAGAAGCCAAAAACAGGTGCATTCAGATCCCTGCACGATGTACATCTTTAACAGCAAAGATGAGGATCTGGAAAAAAAGTAACCGGCAGGTTCTTCATCTCCAAGCACATGCATCTTGAGTTTATGCCAACTCACTACAGCTGTCTTACTGAAAGCAATCCTTATAAACTAAGGACCACAATAAAGGAGAATATAAATGATAATCAAGGAATTGCTCTATACAAGTGAGACTAGCTGATGCAAAGGTCCACTTTTTCTTCATGCCCTGAAATCTTATGCTGTAAATGAAGTAAAAATAAGAAGCAGATATATGGAAAAGCCAAAGGAAAGCAACATTATTGCAATTATAATTTTTCTTTCTTATATATGAATTGAGACAGAACTTCATGCTAACCTTTGAAACAGATGCCTAAAAAGTACAGCATTTTTGCCATGAATTTAGGAAATGTAATGTAAGATAAAAGACTTCGGAAGGCTTACACTAATAATTCACAGGAAATACTGCATTTTAGACAAGAAATTTTACAACCAACATAAATTCTTAAGGGCACATACTTCAGCTGGCTTATGGAGAGCTACTGTGGGCACAAATCCCCACAGAAGGAAGCCATGATACAGCTCAAAAGGTATAGACATTAGTAGAACCTTATTTTGCAGTCCTTGCTCATGCAGTGATCTCTACCGACATCTGGAGAAATTTTACTGGTACAAATATTTCAGGACGTAGCAGAGAAGTTGGCAATACGCTGAACAAAAGCCACTTTCTTGTTTTGGACTCTGCCTACCAGGATGCTGATACAACCAAGCCTTCACAGGTGTTTGTGGTTTTGTCCTGCTTTGATTTTCAGATTTGCATTGTATGTTCAAATTGAGTACATTAGGCCTTTTATCCACAGTTGCACATAAGGTGTTTCAGGACACCTCTCCAGCCTGAGCACCACCCGTAGAGGAGCCGGTTGTCCTTACGGCTTCTTGCACCTCACAATAGAGTCCCCTGGAAGAGGCAGGCCTTTTGACTGACATTTCGAGAAGCAGCAGACTCAAGCTGATAGTTTCTTCATACCCTGACTTGAGGCAAGTGACCCATGACTGCCCCTCTTCCTTGCTCCTCCTGGGCTGTTTATGTACAAGCACCCGTGACCTCAGCATCCACCTCAATCTGAGCAAAGGGCAGATTCACCTCTAATTAAATTGTTCTGGTTTTTTGAGAGCAGCAGACCTTTGACCAATACTTTTCTGGGATATTGAATCCATTCCAAACTACTGACATGTACTCAGAGATTCCTTTTATACAGCCTAGACATGTTTTTGTCTCCTTCTGCTGTGCAGGAACCAAAAGCACTGTCCTCACCAATGAGGTAACTGGAGATGTCTGGAAGTTTTTCCTGCTTTGTGTCCACTGAAAGAAATCAGCTGTTTCTTTGAATGAGTTTTTCAACCACATCAGCATTTTTCTATAATTTCAAAAACTTACTCTACTAAGTAATGAAACTGGATAATCACAAGAATGGTTTATTTTGGCCAGCAGATACCCTATTTAATTTTATAATTAGTATTGGTATTACAGAGTATGAAAGGGAACAGGCACCTCAACACTGCCCTCAATTTTTATATTATAGATAGCTGTGTACAATTCACTGCTAGGAGTTTTTTTCCTTTAGCAGCCAAATGGCTCCATCCGTTGGTGAAATTCATGAGAATCTTTTACATCATGTCAATCTCATGTAGATAAATTGATGCAAGGTATAATGTTTTCAATGGAATTACACTCAAATCAATAATGTCAGTCAAACAGCTGGCATCTACAAGGAATATTCAATGATTCGCATGGCCTAGGTTGGTGATCCTTATCCTAGGTGATTGCTGTGCTTCTAGTGAATATATAGATCCAACACGACACACATCCTGGCACAAGTTTATATATTTGTAATTTTACTTACAGAAGGAACACATCTTGACTATAACATTGAGCAAGGAAATGAAAGAATAGCTGCTTTTTAATTATTTTTTGAATACTTAATTCTACATATATAATATGCAATTGATTTAGCCTAGGCAACAGTTTGGAAAGGCTGAGATTTTTCTGGGGTCTTTTTGTTTTGTTTTATTTCCCAGGGTAGTAAGATCTTAAATTACAGATATGAGTATCTGACATAACATTATGCCAAGCCCAACACTTCACACTTTCATTTACATTTTTCTAGTCGGCAGACAGCCACTTACTGGGTGCAAATTCAAGCTTCTGCACTGGGTTATACAAGAGCTAACCTTAAACTTTTACCTTTGGAGCGAGGTGGGCTTGGCACCCTTTAGTTAATTTCCTGCAATATGACCCTACCACTGAGATTTCCATTTTCTTGTCCATGCTATGAAATGCTGAGTCTTGGTGAGTTTGTATCAACAATTCTCCTACGAGTCTGATGCAAATTTCAGCTGATGATACATCAAAAGGTTCTTCACACAAGGAAGTCTCCAACCAATCCACAGGTGACATAATACAAGTGTCTTTCCTAACACTGATGTCAGAAATATTTTGTCACCTGAAGTGAGGCGGAGGCAGGTTTCAAAATCACATTGATCAGCCCACCTCCAAAACAGTGACATTTTAATTCTTGTATCCGTCTGGTGTGCAGCTGATAGGCTAGGGCAATTCGTCTGTGCTTTCCTGCATTCCCAATCTGCTGTTACCAGCTGTTCTTAGACTGAAAACCAACTCTTGTTTGCAACTAGTCACGAAAAATACAACTTCAAAATCCACATCAGTAACAGTGAAGAGGGTAATATAAAAATGTTAAATGCCAGACTGTTGTTGATTTTGGTATTTCATGTTTGATGAGCAAACTAGAATTCCCAAATTGAGAAAGCGGTAATTAACATGCTGGCTACCTCAAATACACATCCATCCCTGTTAACAGCTTGGTCTTGCTGTCTGTTAAGAGGTAGTATTAGACTACTTTCTTCATGCTTGTAAGATATAAAGCCATGTTGTGAAGAGAAAAAATGCAACTTGTGACAAATCTGCAAACCTCACAGTTCTCTTCATGGGAAGAGCCCCATTCACATCAAATGGATGCTTATTTTTCTTAAATTCATAAATCAGACGATGACTCTTTTCAGTGGTGCCCAGTGACAGGACAAGGGGCAATGGGCACAAACTGAAGAATAGGCAGTTCCGTCTGAACGTGAGGAAGAACTTCTTCCCTCTGAGGGTGACGGAGCACTGGAACAGGCTGCCCAGGGAGGCTGTGGAGTCTCCTTCTCTGGAGATATTCAAGATCTGCCTGGACAAGGTCCTCTACAGCCTACTGTAGGTGACCCTGCTTCGGCAGGGGGGTTGGACCAGATGACCCACAGAGGTCCGTTTCAACCCCTACCATTCTGTGATTCTGTGACTCACCAAGATCCAGTAAAACTCTCTGCAGGCAATAAGCGAGCAGTGAATGGAACAGAGACTTGGGGGATGTATTGAAAATGCCACAATGAACAACATGGAACCACTTCTACTTGGTATATATACCTATATTTTCTAATACAAACTGGGCTAATAATGCCATATCCCCTCACCAGCTTTATCAAGGAATAAAAATATGAAATAATATTTACAAATCTCTTGTGTTTCTCCTCTACCTTCTCATAAAATATGAATACTCTGCTTTTACCTCCATGTTTAATAATCAGTGATGTTACAGTAATATTCACTACATTTTTACCTTACAGCAGGAAGAACGATGAAGTCAACTTTAATGGCCAAATTGAGGATCTGGTTTCAGTCTTAAACTAACTTTTCTTGGGATCTGCTTATTTAGTCATTACATTTATGAAAAAAAAAAAAAAAAAAAACAAAAAAACACACAAACCAAAACCCCCAAACCTCTTAATCTTACTGGACCTTTATAGTTTCTCCCAATCTTTACTAAAACAGTTTTTTCATCAGTAGACTGAAGGAATGTGCATTTGGATGTCACGATGATTTTGCCTGGGCAATAAAGATCAGACTGTGCTCACACACATTTTTTTAATATGAATTTCCCAATCTTTAAAAAAGGACTAGAAAAATGGAAATAAAATTTATACAAGAAAGAAAAGTAGGAATTATGATAAAAGAAAAGATTTATGTATGTCACACAGCTCATTTAAGTCTTATTTCTGATAATTTTCTCATGCAGCTCTGTATACTAAATCCACAATTATATACTCCTTTTCCCTGCTTTTGCTGAAACAACTGCAAAAAAAAATTGTGCCTGCCTTGTCTGAGAAAGCTGCTGCACATTAAAAGAAAATGTATGGGTCACCGAAAATGGAGTTTTATAATAGAACACATTAGTATACAAAGTACATTAAAATACAAGGAAACAGAACTTGCTAAAAGCAAATTTCATACTGTGGCGCGATATAAAACAGAAGCTGGAACAGCTTTGCAGGCTTTATAACCTTCCTATTAGTTCTCAACATGCCGACTTACTGGCGATATACGTGCACAAACAGAAACTGCCACATCATTACCAGACAGGCAAGAGAACGCATTACCTTCTCACTTTTCTGCTATCCCCAGCTAATGTCTCATCATAACAACCTCGTCAGCTATCACTGATAATCTGCCCTACTTCTTGCCTTCATCTCAAACGCAGCCTCAGAATTACTGTAAGGAGAAAACCATGGCCAGCCCACCTGTGAGCTGAAGGCAGGCAGGGAAACTGGTGAAAGCGGGATGCGCAAATGGCTGACCTTCGAAACAGCAGTTTGCCAAACATCTGTGCTGCCACAAAATAATACTAAGTAACCTTTCCAGTGCTGCCACTCCTAGATTCACACTGGGGCTAATCAACATTGCCCTGCAGCACTGGAGAGACATTCCCACATGCTCACGAAGGTTCCTGGTTTAATTTAATTCAGCGTAATAATATCACTAGCTTCAAAGTAGAGCAGTGTACCCCATGGTGGTGGCAAGAAAGCAAAAGCCAAACCTGGCCAGACACCCGCGCGCGTCCCCCGCAGGTGACCCCACTGGCTGCCGGGGACAGAGAGCACGGCCCCCACCAGTGGAAACCCTCAGTGGCAGAGGCGCTTTCAGGGCCAACAGGCTAGACCGTAGGAAATGAAGCTGGTGGGGTGAGCAAATTTGCTACTTCCATGAAGTAATTGAGCCTTCCCTCAACTCAGCCTGTTTATAGCTTTGTGGGGAAAAGGTTTTATTTCATAAATCAGGTTTAGCCTCTGCCCATGAGGCACTGCGGGGCTCATGGCAACTGCCCTGGTGCTGAGGGATTCTTTCCCTAACATACAGCCGGAAATTAGACTGCACCATCCTGCGGTCCCTCAGTCTGCAGAAAAACTTCTGCCGTATGTCCACAAGGCCAAAGTAACCAGCACGGCTTCAGCCACAGTCTTATTCCCTTCACCCCAATGGGCTAATGACTGCAGCTCAGAGCATAAAGTATGCACAATAAGGAAAGAGCCTGAAGACAACTTCTTCCTTACACACCCCTCATGAGCTCTCTCCGGTGGTGCTCAGGCCTTGCAGTTCCCCGGCTCGCAGCAGGAACTCTGGCTCTTGCGAGTCCAGCGTGTTAGCACAGACACACTCCAGCTGCTAAGGCAGCCCCTCTAATGGACTGGCAGTCCCATTCGTAAACTCCTTCAGCATCATAAAAATTAAAAACTCAGCTGATTTGGCATGCATCTGATACACTTCCATACAAAAGCCCATCTGCAAATACATGTATTTTAAATCTTTCTTTTCCATTACTTAATCCCTCCATAATTTGTGTTTATACTTTGTGAAGCACAGAAAGATCTGTTGTTCGTTTAAGAGCTTAAAATCCATACCAATTTCTCGTAACTAAAACCAACACACTGCTGTACTCAAGCGAGATCTACTGCACAAAACACAATTACTCTATCAATTGAGTACACATCAACAGGACAGCACGTGATTAGACAACAGTGGGGAATCCTAATGATCTCCTGGGAGAATCGGGGTAGTGCAAGTCTCTCATTTTCTGCTCCATGATGTGTAGATGAAAAGTACACCGGAAAGAATACAAAATGAACAGCAGTATTTCTGTGCACATGCTAACTTCATTTCCATGGGAATGTGGAAATCTAACAAAAGAGCAAGTCCATGATTATCAGATGGAAGACAAAAAAACACTGGTTGTAATGTCTTAAGAGCACAATGACTTGTCCACTTCTTTAGCCCTACTACTTTCACAGGACTGATATTTTCAAAGCGACTGTGTGACACACACACTCACCCCCCAAGAATCTGAGGGTTCCCCAGCACCCCCAGGTAGGCATCAGACACACTGTGCCCCAGCTCCAGCCACACCGCACCTGACCGTACGTGGAGGCTTGTTCTGCAGCAACGCTGGTCCTCTCACAGGGCACTACAGCCAAATTAACACGGCCCTCCCAGGACCAGACACCCTGCCACCGCACACTGAAAGGATGCTGACCAATTCTTACTTCTGTTTATTCCATTCCCTATCACCTGGTTAGTGGAGAGTTCAAACCACACATAAGAGATTTTTTTTTTAAACTTCTGAAGAAAAAAAATTATTTTAAAATGAGCTTTAAACCACGCTTACACACTCTATTCCTTTCAGCCCAGGACATATTAACATCCCGAGAGAGATCTGAATGTTACCGGAGGCTGTCAAATTAACAGAAATACACTGACAAAGAGAGTTTGCTCAGGGAATGTTAGTGCAGCAATAATGGTGCTAAGTGATGGCAGAGCATCATTTTGCTTACAGCAAAATTGCATTTTTTCCTGTTCACAAAAACAAATGCAGTTTCTGCCACCTGATTTTTGTCCTTGCTTGATATGTTTAGCATATTTTAAAGGGATTCTGAGTCTTTTGCCTTTCACGTTCTTTTCTGGCAGTTTGTAAGAATCAGTCCTTTACAATCTGTGACACTTCAAAACTCCCCAACAGAGCTGATCAGATTACTTTGCAGTTTTAGGGAATTTAGCGATGCATACACCATGGTGCAGATCCAGCTGTTGTACAGGGAAATTAGGGAAGTCCTTTGTCAAGCACATGCTATTTTAGCGAATACCTGCTACCTGATTGTGTACTGTCTTTCAGTAATTGGATTTTTTGACTGCTCCACGTCTCGTGTCACACACTAAAGTAAACAGAGCTGTGCTTCCCTTGTTCCCTGAGCAGCTGATTTTGTGGGACATGTGCCAAAATTATCAATGGGATTTCCCATACTAGATTATCCTCATAGTTCACCTTGTCCAATACCAAGTGACTAATGTTATCTGTACAGTATTTTCAAATATCACTTCTTTTGCCAGTCTCAATACAACCTAGTTCGGTTTGCTTTCTTGGCAACAGATGTGCATTGAACAGGACTATCTCAGCGAGCGAGAGCTCTCTAGAACATAGCTCAGTTTTCTCTTGTTAACTTCATCTTCTCCCAAAGCTTTGATATCTCACTGCTCAATTGCTACACAATTAGTAAGCTCCCTTCTTCCTTTATTTTTTTCTGTCAATACAATTCAGCGAAAATTAGTATGTTTTGAAGACTCTTTGAAGGAATTAAATGGCTGATTTAGCCTGGAGCTTATTTAATGACATATCTGGTGATGATCCATGCTGAAGGAGTTACAGTAAGGTGCTTTTTACACTGCTCTAAGCTATAGTCAGTGAGGGACTGGGAGGGAAACGACTGGGACATTTCTTTCTCCCTAGCATGCTTGAACATCTACTGGTGTTGCAAGCATCTGAGACCCACAGGTCTGGCTCAAAGTCATCTTTCCTTCCATTGCTCTGATTTTGTGGTGAAAAAGCTCAGGTAATCAGAAGAATCTGACAGCATATCTGTCTTTCCAGTGTTTGCACTCACCAATGTAGTACTTGAGCAGCAAATGATAACAAGCAGTGTACCAAAACCAATGTGCTTTGGCAAGCATCACTTGGGGCACTTCTGCTGCAAGCTTTACACAAGTAAAGTGAATATTTCACTTTTACTTTGAGGAAGTAATGAAGCCTTTGGGTCACAGACATTAAAACTATTCATATATTGAAATATTTATAAGCTGAAATACAAAGGCTGCTATCCCATGTTTTGGATGACCTTCTCAACACTAAAGTGCTCATGACTATGTGCTGTTGTTTGCTCCCTGTCCCAAGTCATTCCCCTATAAATTCAATTAGCAAAAATAATTGCTTTACCACAAACCGACTAAAAATGCCAAGACCCATTTAGAGACAACTGCAATCATTAAACAAAACCCATTTTCAGGAGAGCTGAAGGCATTTCCAACACTCACATGAGATTTAAAAATAGCAGACACTTCAGAGTGCTTAAACCGCAGACAAAACCCTGTTTAATTTCAAAGGTGGCAGGGTTACTAATGCATCAACTACTTCAAAGACGGCAAAATAAATTGCTTTTTTAAAACACTGGCAGTTCCACCCAACATGATAGGAAATACATAAGATTTACCAAATATGAAATTTCATGTGCACGGATTGTTCAAAAGTTGCCTTAATTTGCATGAGTGAGCATAGCAAAAGGCATAACTTATCATCACAGCTGGGCTCAGCTTTGGAAATTGCTGTTCAGTCATGAACCTCAAATAGTCAGCCCACAAGGCCACCTCTCCCTGTTTTATTCCATAATGCTGGAAAAATAAAGTGTTGTTTATATAGCTGGAAGGCTTTGCTTTATTATAAACCACAACAGAGGAGTAATTTATTTAATATCATTATTTAGCATGTGTATGACCATAGATAAATAGCAATCCACTCAAGAATCTAAGGCCTCCCCTGAACTATTTTTACAGTCCTCTCAAAACCAATGAACTTTTGACTCAAGACCGGGTTTTCTTTTCAATAAATATTTTCCTAAATCTATTAGCAAGCTCTGATTATCTTTACACTAAATGCAATTAAAAACCCAATACGATTCACACAGGAAAGGCGTATGCCTGGTTACTGGCATCCTCATTTTCAGGCTGAGCTGGCAAGAGCTGCTCCGCCACACGAAGTTCCGCTGGCTCCATACAGCAATTCAATGAAGTTCCCAAATAAAAACTTCAAAATTATAAGTGGTTTATGCTTCAAATAGTTTCCCTTGCATTTAGGAGCTCATATAAACACAGCACTGCATGGTTAACACTGAGTCTCTAGACATCCAAGGTGTGCCATGCTGAGTCCTTTGGACTTGATGAGAAAATGGTCACCTGGAGAGATTCAAGCCCACCCATTTTTACGTAACGATAGTTTGCTCTAGTACTAAAATGAGAAATGGAACAGGTGAGCCTCTAAGATGCTTTCAGAAGAGGAGCATAACGAAATATAGCATGAAAATATTCAAGTTTACCAACAAAAACCTGAAGCCTGGGTTAAAAAACAAAAAACAAAAGAAAAAGGGAAGAATCACCAGGAGGGAAGAAACTGGAGGCTAACTGCATAGTCCTTTGCAAATAGTGGCTGTGTAAATAAACTCAGGTGCAGGAGTAGGTACACACTGTGTGACAAGGGGACTAGTTTCCTGCCAAGCCTATATTTTCATCAGGGCATGCACTTCTCCATCTGACACAGAGTGCCAAAACAAAAGCTCAAGCACAACAATTGCTTTGAAATTGGGAGGAACTGCCGCCAGGACATTGTGCAATAGGGCAAACCTTGCAAAAGAACAATTCTTAATGCTTTCTGTTCAATATATGACGGCTATTGATCCACTTACTGAATGTGTTTTAAAGGGAATTGAAGTATTCCTGAAAAAAACTGACAATGTTCAGGAACAAACAGAACTATTACAGCTGTTTTCTACCACTTTGACATGTGTGTGTGTGTGTATACAAGGTATAATACTTAGATCAGTGTCTCCAGCTTTTGTCAAACAAAAGAAATGTCAAAGTAGTAATACCATCTTTTTCCTATTAATAGAACAAGAGGATGCTATCAACTTTCAGGAGAGGGAAGGCCTCGTCATGTTCCCCCTTCCTCTCCAAACTCACTGAACAATAAACATTTCAAAGGGTTCAGGCTTGCTCATTCACTCTCTTTTCCCAGCTTTGCATAGTTGCTTTAAAGCAGCTGTCCTCAAAGGATCAGATACTGAGGTTTCTAATCCTGTTTCAATTTCTCAGCAAGACTTGTGAGTTCTGTTAAAGATTAGGCAACATTTTTTTCTGTGCTGAGGCCTTCTAGGCATCCAAACAAGGAAGAAGCCTCCAAATACGCTAAATGAAGGTGACATTGCTGTTAGCCACAAAACTTCTTCAAGGAGATAATTTCCATTAACAAGAAAATGACAAAAAAACACGTGAATTAAACCAGCTCTTATTATTCCATCTGAATCAAAGACCATACATAACATACATGACAAACTTCTACAACTGAGTAAATAGGAAACAACTGGGATTTTAGGAACTGTGCTATATATGGATAAAGTTCAAAAAAAGGGTCGAAGTGTATCATGTGATGGAAAGCCAAACGTCCTGCACATTCTTTCTCTAAAATGCTGTTATGTTTAGCAAAGGTTGGAGACAGCCTACTCTCAGGTAGGAAGTGCGGGGAGTGAATACTACCATAGTAGTCCTGCAGGCAAATATTTGCAGTATAGATGTACTATGCCAGGCAATTTAAAGTACAGGCATACAAGTGTGTGTGTGTGCGTGTGTGCACGCAGGCACGGGCACAGCTATGACAGCAAGACCGCGACGCTCTGAAACACTGCATCTCACAGGTTCAGTGTTTTGAATTTCTGCTGGGCTGACAGCGCTTGTTAGTTATATTACTCTTTATCCATTTCTGTGAAATATTTGGTGACACACAGGATGGAGATTTTATTTTCTGAAATTAAGTAGGATGAATCATAGATAGATGTTTGGATTACTGATATGATCCATATATGGCCAATTTCTTCTCTAAACACTCCCCCCCCCGCCAGCCCCTGCTGTAGTTAAGGGACTTTACAGGGGAACTGAACACTCAGGCTGCCAAGCTCGTACCCACACCATGGCTTCTACCCAGAAAGGATCAGGATGGGACTGTAAAAGTAAAGGTAAGTACCAAAGAAAAAGACATGCTGCTGACCTTCAACTGTTCCTTTGAGATGGGATGCCATGTGTAATTCACAGGCGGGGTACGTGCTGGTACCTGGGGAATTTCTATCCCAGCAGTAGATGCAGAGGGCAGGCTGCGAGCTGCCCTCCCTTCTCACATGTAGAAAAGGAGTAACGAGGGATCCTTTCTCTCAGACAGAGAATTCAGAGATGAGATGTCTTCAACAGGGGAACAGTAACAGCAGAAAAGGTTGCCAAGGTACACACTAATGCCACATTTCAAAGTGGAGGAGATACAAGCCAGTATCCTGCCCTTCTCCTTTGAATGCCTGTATGTACACTCATTCTGTAATGGGCTCAGCCAGGACCCCGTGACTACAGCCAGGGGGCCATGGGGGCGACCAGAGCCATGACATGAACAAAAACCTAAGCACAGCCCTTGCCAAGTGCAGCACAGCACTCACTGAGAGTGACACGCATGGCAAAATGGTGACTGGCACTCCAGGCAGCTGCCCTGCCAGCTACTCAGACTTTGTGCAATGAAGAAACATCGAATCTTGCTTGCTGACCTTCAGGGAAGTGGGGAATCCCAATCTGTGATTTGAGAATTTTCCTTTACATGGTAAGAAATTCACTGTAGTGGATTTTTTTGAGGAGAATAGAGGCCTGTTTGACATTTCTGCTGTAGACACACCAAGGCCCTGCAAAGGCTGTATTCTACCAACACAGAGACACACACCAGCAGTTCTGGTGCTGAAAAGCTTCTCTTGAAGACCCATTTTGTCTGGTTTTGAAGCCTAGCTGAAAAGCCCACAACTTCCCGTGTTCCAAGGAACCTGTGTCAGAGAGCAGCCCTGCAGCCAAGGGTGTATTAGGTTTGGTTTTCTTTATAGTTGATTCTAAGAGTGCTAGAGAGGGGAAATGCGCAATCCTTCATATGCAAACCTATCCAGCAGCTGAGGATACCCCTCTTAATTCTTTTTAGCTCTGGGTTTAAGTGCCATGCAGGATATTTAATTGTGATGTTTTCTTCTTCCAGACAGGAAAGACAACAGGGTAGGCCAAAAAAGAGACCAAAAATTCTCTGCCAAAGCCGTTGATGCCAAGGGACATCACAATCACACACTTTCTGGACCAAAGCCAGAAGCTACAGTACGAGGTTAAAGAACAAGATGGGGAAACCCAGGACCAAAGTTATAAAGTAAAAGAATAAAATAATTCAAGTCATCAAAAGCATTGAAAGAGAACCTCAAGCAAATTAAAATTAACATGATAAAGAGTTGTGATGCATTTAAAGAGTGGGGAGAAACCAGAAGGTGTAACACAGACAGTAAGCTGGAGGAAACTGAAGTAGGAATGAGCTCCAGTGGTCTTACTGTCATGAGAACCACATAATGTGGAGAGTGTAGACTATGTACTACAGAAGTAAAAAAAAATTATCTGAACAGCAGCCCTTGAATGTATATGCCCAAGGTGTGAACACAAGAACACAAATGAACCAGCTGTATCAGTGATTCAATCACTGGAAGGAAAACCAGGACTGGTGAACACTTGATATGATATCATCTTAGTTCTTAATTCTCATTGCCCTTTTGCAATCTACCAAATGTGGGACTGCCAAAAAATATAACATCAGAAGTTTCATAGATGACGAGGTGGTTTTATAGTATTTACAGTCTCACTACAAGACATAAGGAGATCAAAGCCGCAAGAAAACCATTGATGAGAGCTTTTTTCATCAGAAAGGCACACACTCACATAGAATTAGCATGAGTAATTAATAACCCAGGCTAGGATTAGTCAAGCTAATTCTAGACGTACATCCCAGAGAGCTCTCCAACCTCCCTTTAGAATCACTAGAGATAAATAGCCTTTTCTAGATCATGAGTCATCTCATTTTAATGTTGCCGTCTGGTTTAGATTTGATGAATTTCATCCCACCTTACTTTTGAACTTCTGACTGCAAAAAGAGTCCAGACAACCTGCTTTGAAATAGATATCTATCTGTTAAATGTCCAAAATGACACAGGATACTTCCACCACTTAGGCAAGGCCCACTATGGTGACCAGGAGTTTATTCTACATGTTGAGCAGTGCCATCAAACACATTTGACAACTTTTGCTATTTGCCTACAGTTGGTTCCTAACAGCAGTGCCTCTTCAAAGCTCATAGCTTATTCTAGTCTTTGGTAGACTTTCACAAAGCTTCTTTTAATTGAGAGAAGCTCAGTTCTGGAAACAAGCTCTGTAACAGCTATGCATCAGTGCCTCTGACTTTACCCCTTGAAAAAGAAGGCTTGTGGCAGCCATAAACATGTGATGCTCTTCTCTTAATCTTTTATTGTCTAACAGGGTTTCGGCATTGTGGCACAGCTTAGCCTTATACAGGCAGATCCACTACACCATATGACAAACCCATCATACACACCCAATGATCTGAGGTGGTAGAATTTATGATAAGCATTGTGAGTAAACATTTTCCCCTCTAATTTCTCACTACTTATTCTCTTTTAGCAGAGGTGAGCATCCCAGTATGTCCTCATTTTGGAAGCTTATCTTTTTTAAAACTGCAGTTATACAGTTCTCATCATTGACAATAGCCAGAAAGATCTGACTTAAACATCTGCAATGTTTCCTCCTGTGAGAGAAACATTTGACTACATATCTAAATAACTTATTTGAAGGTTAAGGTTTATTAAATTCATGGTTCTAAAGTGAATAGTTTTGAAGTAATATATTTGTAGTATGCCACAGCTATAATGTGGAATGCCAATAATAAAGAAGTTCAACTTCAGGATATAAAAATAAGTCCTATCCAAATTTTTCACCAAATTCTTCCCCTGTCCTTCTCGCAAAAGTCACATTGAGTGCAGGGGACTGCATACCTGCTATATATGTGGTACTCCCAACATCCTCAAAATCTCTCTCTAATGCTATAATTTAAGAACTCTTTGGGTGGAAAAATGAGATTAATTTCCAACTGACATGAGAGTAGATCTTCTGTGACTTCAGTGTGAACATGTGACTGTAATTCTGCAGTCTCAGACCATGTACCATAATGAAGATGAGGCTTCAGGAAGGAAAAATTGGAGAAAGATATGCCATGAAGCACTGCTCAAAGAGCATTGATTACATACATCATCCTGTACGTAAAAAAGATTTACTGTGCCTTGAAGAGGACAACACCTTTTGACCAGATGCCGTCAAGACTCTGCCTAGCTCTTTGGAAGAACCCAAGGAGGAGCTCAGTTCTGAAACTGCTCATTCCTGCTCTATCTAGCATACTCCCTTTTCCCAGTTGAAGCTAAGAAAAGAGAAGATTGATTTGGAGCAAATCCAACTGTTCCATTTTAAAGAGCAATAATTATATGCCAAAATATCATGACAGTGTGAGAAACAAACCTAAGATCCTAGGTGAAAGAACAAGTGTTACTACAAATAGCACAGCATACTGGAAGCAAAAGATTTCTTCCAAACTCTAAGTTTCCAGAGAAAAGCACAGGATTCCAAATTCAGAGAGATTAGACAAGTATTTCAAACAAAAATGAACAATATCTGAAGTGAGCTTGGGTAAATACAGTGCCAGGTACCTGAAGACAGTCTGGCATTCGATCCATTCTATGCCTCTGTTTTCCAGTACTAATGGTCAGAATTTAGAAGCCTTTATCTCACTTTAGTAGGGCATGTTATTGCATTATTGTGGGAGGTGGAAAGAGGGATGAGAAACAAGGGAGGGACCAGCGGGGGAATTCCACACCCATACTTTATTGTGAAAAACATCCTGTAAGAGAAGGCCCTATACAACTTTGCTTGCCAGATAACATAGCAGGTGGCTTTATTTGTTTAAATACAAAGTTTCACTAACATTGCATCTGATCTAGAAATTAAAGAGGCTAAAGATTTTCCAGTACTATGCTTTTATTCTGCTGAATGTTTTGCTAAGCAAAGAGAGGAACTACTTCAAATAATTCACTCACTGTCTACTCAATTTTTTGGAAAAGGAAGATCTAAAAGCGCATCTGGCTGCCCGTTTCTGTGCAGGAATACTCAAATACTTGTTGTCTGGCACCAGCAAGACAAATAATGTTGAGTCGCTTCTACTTTTCATTCCTTCAGAGGATTAAGTTCAGAGATTAACCATAACAGCTTTCAACTACAGGCTTACATATTCATGAATAACAAAACAAGATTTAAATCAGTACTTAACGCGTAATTTTACGCTGCATTTTTAAGAGCGGCACGCTAGCAGCTATAATAGTACAGACAGGAGTCATTCTATAAGCTGATTCTGAAATACTGCTTGCATAGTTTTGGTTTCATTTTTTTTTTAAGAGTTCTATTATTTAGGTTTGGGAAAATAAGGTCAGACAGGGCTGTAGGTCTTTATTTCAAAACACAATTAAGAATGCAGGCAATTTCAATCTTTTTCATAGTAAGCCATGTACTACAAAGATATGTTAAGACAAATATTTCAAATATTTGTAATAGCAAGAAGCAATACAAAATCATTTTAAAATAAGGTATTAAACAAAGATTATTTAGGTATATTGGTATTATAGATGTGTGCTGGAACCCTACTTACACTCAGCTTTGATTGGCATCCAAACCCGATGAAGACTTGTGAGCACCCAGGAACAGGCTTTGACAAGAGGATGGTGTACAGGAGCAGAGAAAATGAGCTTTGCGACAGTCCCACCTTTTCATGGCAGAGCTCACAACCCAGACCCACTCTGCGAGTCCACCACCCTCTATGACCCAAGTCCTTGGTGCTGTGTCCTGGAAAACCTTTGCAATGTAAAAATCTCCTTGCATCCCAGAGAGGCTCATGCTGGCTGCAACATGATGTTCTGAGATAGAGAATGAAGAGTTACCTTGGTTTGGCAAAGAGGGCACAGATCATCATTCAGGTCACGATTCGTTTTTTAACCTTTTCTTGCATGTGTTTAATGGAACAGATAAACAGCTCGTGAGCCTCGTCATTGTCAGTAGCCACCCTGTAATCTCACTTCTAACAATGACAGTAGGGACCACAGCACTGGGTCTTCAGTAACCTCTAATAATACAGATTTAAGGGTTATTTTAGCCAGTATTAAAGAAGCCAGATACCAGAAGTAACAAACTCTAAAGAAATGAGCCCAAGGATTCACATTCTGCCCCCCTTTACATGAAAATTATTGAAAAATTCTGTCACAGACTAGAAATATTTTTTCCTAAAATTGAGAAGAGTAAATAAAGAATAAAATTGATGCTAAATATGCAGAGAAATTTTTAAGCTTTACTCATATGTCGTAAGTGAACATATTTTATATGTATACCTATCTGCAAATATTCTGGGAAATGCAACACATGTTTGAATTTTTAAGATGTTTCACTGTAGACAAATTCTGACTTCATCACTGCAAGCATCAGCATGAGAAAATTCGGCTATTCTAAGCACTTTTAAGACATTCCGAAATATTTTTTTTTCTATCTTTTGTTCTTTCTTATGCATTTAAGACTGATTGGAGATCTAAACATTGTTTTTCATAGATTCTTTTTTAGTAATTTCAATATTTTCTTTTCAACTTTTAATTTTTTCTATCTATTATGCTATAAAACAGAATAGCTTTATTTTTACATTATGTAAATTGAAATATAAAAGTAAAAAAGAAATGTTTTCAATAGTAGAAAAAATGAAATGCACACATTCCTATTAACATTCTGATTCTGAAGAATCTGCATATCTCAATGTAATGTGTGAAGAGCAGACCTGGTTTTGAATGAGAAGTATTGGAAGTAGGGCATGGGCAATATAAATTCTTTCAAATCATTCATCCAATTCTATCAAACCAAAGTGAGATAAACGAATACTAGAAGCCTTGCAGATAATATTCACACATGAAATAAGAGGAATAAGTGCACTTATGCCTTGTGTGATGCACTGGATGTGGTTGAAAAAAAGTTGATGGTCCAATTGGTAAGAACTTAACATACACTCAGCAAAAAGACACAAATGGTATCTACTGGCTTCAAACACTTCTGTAGCTGTAGAATTTAAGGAAACTTAACCAAAATTTGCTCCACTGACTGTAATGATGCTTTTCATATGCAAGCTGTCTCTGTCAGATCCTAATATATATTGAGGTAATACACATTAGAGCAAATTATCATGGGCTAAACTGAAATGTTTGCACCTCAGCTGAACCACTGTGCCTGTCTTAAGTTTTGAATTGCCCACAGTGAAGCCATTAAATTATTTTAAAGTTCTTCTACACTTAGACCCTAAGCTCTTCATTTTAGTTTGAGCCAACATCAAAATGTCTGACAAAAAACACCAAAGTCCTAGAAGAAATAGCAGGAATGAGAACAGATGCAGTATGATAATGGACTGAGCATTGAATCACAGTTACAAAACCTGGATTAGCTTCCCAGCATTACCTCTGTTCTTAGATTACCTTCAACAAGTTTCTTCACCTTCCTTCACCTCTTCCCCCCCCCCCCCC